>OGPV01000397.1_pt1 | contig 34447 bp, 34 predicted proteins | sample 1553001 | NCBI WGS metagenome assembly OGPV01 (sample SAMEA2580268, study PRJEB22360) | human gut metagenome | biome: human gut; feature: human-associated habitat; material: faeces | place: Denmark | collected 2008/2010
CTCTATCGACTTTATATGCCATTTTACTTTTTAGGGACATTTACTGAATATCCCTGGAGTACTCCTTCGGAAGTACTGAGAATTTCCCCCTCCGCTTTCAAATGAAAGCACAGGTTTCTCTCGTACAAAATAGTCAAATATTTTACTACCTCAAAAAAAGGAGCTATATTTGTAGCCGGATAACTAAAAAAAATCACAATATAAAATGAAAGAAGGAAACGAGTTCCGGGAACTCATGATACAAATTTTCCGCACTCGCATGGCCTTTCGACGTGCCATGCAACGCACCCTAAAAGATAATAATGCCGGCATCACTTTCGAAATGCTTCAAGTTTTAAGCAGTCTCTGGCATGAACAAGGTATTACCCAACAGGCCCTGGCAGAGCGTACTGCCAAGGACAAAGCCTGCCTGACCAACCTGATGAACAACCTGGAAAAGAAGGGATATGTCTACCGGAAAGAGGATACAAACGACCGACGCAACAAACTAGTGTACCTCACTCCTGAAGGGGAAGCACTTAAAGTCCAGATTCGCCCGATTCTTAATCTGGTATACGCCAATGCGGAAGAAATATTGTCTACCGAACGAACGGCAAAGATATTATCCGAATTAAAAACAGTACAAAATGTCCTTGAAGGTTTCTAACATCATTCGAAAACTGATTTTTACAGGTAGTCTGTTTTGGGCTGTCTCCGCACAGGCACAGCAGGACTCTTTATTCTTGTCGGTCGAACAACTGTTCGAATCGGGCATCAAAAGCAGCCTGCAATTGCAGAGTGACAGCCTGAAAGAAAGAATGGCCCATGAACGGAAATTGTATGCCAAAACCGGCCTGCTTCCTGACCTGGAAATAGGGCTGAAAGGAGGCATCATCGGTCAGCCCGTGGTCTTTCAGAACGGACTTTCCAGCCCCACCTACCCTGATACTCCGGACTGGTCGCAGAATTACACGGTCGACTTTAACCAGCCGCTTTATCAGGGAGGAAAAATCCGCCGTTCCATCCAAAAGGCAGACATTGAAACCGAAATAGCCAGACTGCAGCGGATGACGAATCAGGCCGACATCAAATTGGGATTACTCAACCAGTACCTGACGCTTTTCACCTTATTCAAACAGCATCTTGTACTTACCCGTAACATCGAAGAATCCGAACGTCGCCTGCAAGATATACGTCAAATGAAGAAAGAGGGACTTATCACCAACAATGACGTATTGCGCAGCGAAATGCAACTGACCAATGACCGGTTGTCTCTGCAGGAAACAGAAAACAGCATTCACATCGTGTCGCAGCAACTGAACCTGTTGTTAGGAAACGAACGTAACCCGATTATTACGCCCGACACGACACTGCTTCAGCAAGCTACTCCGCTGAACAGCTATGACGACTATCTCCTGTCAGCCTACAAACAGGCACCAGACATGCAGCTGCTACGCAAGGAAACCGAACTGGCCCAGAACCAGATAGAAATAGACCGTGCCTCACGCAGGCCGAACATCAACCTGTATGCGTCGAACACCCTGGCCCGCCCCATCACGCGTACCATGACCGACTTATACAACAACAACTGGAACATCGGACTTTCCGTGTCGTATCCGCTCTCTTCCTTATTCAAGAACGGACACAAAATCAAAGAAAGCCAGCTTCAGGTTGCCGTACAGAAAAAAGAAGAAGAGCTGAAAAAACAACAGTTGCAGATGGATATTTACAACGCCATCCTGCGCCACAAGGAAGCCTTGCAGGAAGAAGAAGCCTGGGAATTGTCGGTCCGCCAGGCACAGGAAAACTACCGCATCATGCAAAACCGTTACATGAACCAACTGGCCATACTCACCGACCTGCTGGATGCCAATTCCGTGTTGCTCAATGCCGAGCTACAGTTGACTTCTTCGCGCACCAGAATCATTTACACCTACTACCAGCTGCAAAAAGCTTGCGGAAGATTATAACTTCACTAAACAATAAAGAATATGACGCTACAAGATACACACAAGAAACTCCGGAAAAGAAGACTGCAGAACATCCTGCTCAACTTTCTATGTATTCTGATTGCCGGCTCCGGACTGATATGGGTGGCCAATTACTTTTGGAAATACATTCATTATGAAATTACGAACGACGCCTTCATTGACCAGTACGTAAGTCCGCTGAACATCCGTGCCTCCGGATACATCAAGGAAGTACGCTTCAAAGAACATCAGTATGTACATCAGGGAGATACACTGCTGATACTGGACAACCGTGAGTATCAGATAAAGGTGAAAGAGGCGGAAGCTGCCTTGCTGGATGTGAAAGGCTCCAAAGAGGTACTTCATTCCGGCATAGAGACTTCACAAACCAACATCGCCGTGCAAGACGCCAACATTGCTGAAGCGAAAGCCAAACTATGGCAGCTGGAGCAGGACTACCGCCGTTTTGCCAGACTGCTCAAAGAGGAATCTGTGCCCGAACAGCAGTATGAGCAGGCCAAAGCTTCTTACGAAGCAGCCCAGGCCCGCTATCAGGCATTGTTAGAACAGCGAAAAGCGGCTCAATCGCAGTTCACGGAAACTACCCGACGAACCACCAGCGCAGAAGCAGCCATCTTGAGCAAGGAAGCCAGCCTGGATTTGGCCCGGCTTAATTTGTCATATACCGTACTGACAGCTCCGTATGACGGTTATATGGGACGCCGAACCCTGGAACCTGGTCAATATGTACAGGCAGGACAAACCATCTCGTATCTGGTTCGGAATACGGATAAATGGGTGACAGCCAATTACAAGGAAACACAGATTATCCATATTTACATCGGACAAGAAGTGCGCATCAAGGTAGACGCCCTCCCTGGAAAAGTCTTTCACGGCACTGTAACGGCCATTTCGGAAGCCACCGGCTCCAAATATTCGCTGGTTCCTACCGACAATTCTGCCGGAAACTTTGTCAAAGTACAGCAACGTATCCCCGTAAGAATTGACCTGAAAGACATAACTCCAGAAGAAATGAGCAGTCTGAGAGCCGGAATGATGGTAGAAACAGAAGCCTTACGCAAATGATGACCATGAAACAACTCGACGTCCCCATACGTCAATGGGTTCCCGACTGGCTGGGGATGATATGTATCTTCTTCATCATCCTTCCCGTAACCATGCTGAACGGCTCCTACACCGGCAGTATGCTCGAAGTATCCAGTACACTGGGAACCAATACAGAAGACATCACCATGGGATACTATGCTGCTTCGGCCGGAATGGCCATAGCCTACCCCATCGTACCCAAGGTACTTGATGCCCTTTCATCCAAGTTTCTGCTACTGACCGACCTGAGCATACAGTTCCTGCTCAGTTGGGTATGCGCCCGTTCGCAGAACATTGACCTGGTCATCATCTGCAGTTTCTTTATCGGCTTCCTGAAAGGATTTCTCATGCTATGGTTCATCCGAAGAGCGACCAAGATTTTCAGTCCGAAAAATGTACGAAGTGAGTTCTACTCTTATTTCTACCCGTTAGTATTTGCCGGAGGACAAGTGTCCATGATCGTTACCGCCGAACTGGCCTATCACTACAACTGGCAATACATGTATTACTTCATGATGATGATGCTTATGGCATCCATTCTGATTGTCATCGTCTGTTTCCGTCACAACCGGTCGCTTAAACCCATCCGGCTTTCGGAACTGCACATTCGGGAAATGCTTGTCATTGCCACCGGATTGCTGATGCTGATGTACGTCATCAACTATGGGAAAGTACTCGACTGGATGTCTTCTTTTAAAATCCGGCTCTATCTGGTCATTGCTCCCATCTTAATCGCTTTCTTCATCTGGAAACAATATCACTCCAAGCAACCGTATGTAAACCTGGCCCCATTGTACCAGCCAAAAGCCATCGTAGGTTACTTCTACATGATGCTGGTCATGTTTTTCAGTACCTCTACCACCCTGCTGACCAATTATATGACCAGCATTCTGAAGGTAGACAGTACGCACACGTACCAGCTTTACATCTATCTGTTACCAGGATATGTATTGGGAGCTTTCATCTGCTTCTGGTGGTTCCGCTGGCAACGCTGGCGCTTCCGCTTTCTGATAGCCGGCGGCATGAGTTGTTTTGCAGCCTTTTTCGGCATATTGTATTTCACGGTTTCTCCTGAAAGCACATACGAGATGCTTTTTCTTCCCGTATTCTTAAGAGGATTAGGCATGCTGGTACTCATCATAGCCTTTGCTCTGTTCGCCGTAGAAGAGCTTAATCCCAAGTTCCTGCTGGCCAATGCCTTTTTCCTGATTTGCTTCCGTTCGGTACTGGCCCCCATTCTGGCGACCTCTTTTTACAGCAATACCCTCTACCGGCTGGAACAAAAATACATGTACTACCTGTCCGAAACAATCAGTCAGACCGACCCGCTGGCTGCCAGCCAGTTCAATCAGTCCCTCACACAGCATCTTGCACAAGGGCACGAATATACCGAAGCTACACAAATGGCTACCCAGACACTCTATGCCACTCTACAGCAGCAAAGCCTTCTGCTTTCGCTCAAGCACATATTAGGCTATTTGTTTGTCATCTCACTGGTCATAGCCATTGTTTCACGTTTCATACCGTTCCATAAGACAATTCGCGTGAAATACACCAAAGCAGGCGACGATATGGTATAAAAATAAGGAGACTGTCCGATTCAGCATCACGACAGTCTCCTTATTTATAAACATTTCTCAGAATTCAATAATCAATGATTTACGAGGAGATATTACCAGATTCTTTGTTAAGTCAATCTTTTTCCCACTCGAAACATCTCTACCTTCTTTAGAATCCTTAGTTAAGACAGTATAGCACTCACTATCCAGAATTTGTTCTGAGCCAGTGCTATTCAGCACAATCATTTCAGTTTTTCCTTCGTGTACATGAGAATACATATATATCCCTCTGTGAGGAATATGATACTTCACTGTTTTGTTTTCTGCCATTTATGTTTAGTTTAATTTTGCGGGCGCAAATATATGTATTTAAAACATATTTCTAAAACATAACAATGAAGTTTTTCGTTTATTTATGCAATTTTCATGACATAAATCAATTCTTAATATACTTCTACCTTGGCAGCCAGTGACTTACACTTGTCACGCAATGCATCCAAATCACCGTCATTCTTGTCATAGCAAACCACCACTCCCATACGACGATTCAAGCGGGTAGCAGGTTTTCCGAAAATACGGAGATAAGTATTAGGCTGAGAGCAAACAAGTTCCTCTCCTCTATACTGCGGTGCCTTCTGGCTGGAGATAGGAGAAAGAATTACAGCACTGGCTCCGATATGTTCCTGTGTAATACCTGGAATCGGGAGTCCCAACACTGCATATAAATGCAACTCAAACTCGTTCAGGTTTTGTGTATTGGCCAGTGTAACCATTCCTGTATCATGCGGACGAGGAGACAATTCAGAGAAATAAACCCCGTTTTCGTGGCTCAGGAAGAATTCTACTCCCCACAAGCCATAGCCTGTCAAAGCACGAGTCACCTTCTCTGCCATTTGCTGAGCCTCAGCCAGATGTTCCGGTGCGATATGAGCCGGCTGGAAACTTTCACGGTAGTCACCGCCTTTCTGCACGTGTCCGATAGGAGGACAGAACAAGGTAGGACCATCCTTCTGTGTCACGGTCAGCAGGGTAATTTCACTGTCAAAGTGAATGAACTCTTCTACAATGAGTTCCTTAATATCCCCACGGCTTCCGCTGCATCCGTATTCCCAAGAATATTTCAAGTCTTCCTCACTCTTGGCTACAGACTGTCCCTTACCGGAAGAAGACATCAACGGTTTGATGACACAAGGATAGCCGATCTTTCCGGCAGCTTCCTTCAATTCTTCATAAGAAGAAGCGTAAAAATACTTTGCCGTCTTCAGTCCCAGTTCCTTCGCTGCCAAATCACGGATAGCCTTACGGTTCATTGTAAAATTCACCGCACGGGCACTTGGTACAACCTGTATACCTTCTTTTTCCAGGTGATAAAGCCGTTCAGTACGAATTGCTTCTATTTCAGGAACAATTATATCCGGACGATACTTTTCTACCACACGGTCCAAAGCTTCTCCATCCAACATACTGAATACCTCGCATGCATCTGCCACCTGCATAGCCGGTGCACCAGCATAAGAGTCACACGCAATTACATACTGTCCCAAACGCTGGGCAGCAATGGTAAATTCCTTTCCGAGTTCCCCGGAACCCAACAAAAGTATTTTTTTAGTCATATTATTATAAGGTTTATGCTTCTTTCTGCAAAGATAATATTTTTCCTCGGACCTTATACTACAGCCGGCAGATTTATCAAGCTTCAGCTTCTGTTTCGGCCAGCTTCTTCAATGACAATACTTCTGCTCCGTCTGCTCCCAAAAGGCTTACGGTTCCGTCTGACTTGATTTCAAAGCTACGTACTTCATCCAAAGCTTTCAAGATAGAAGACTCCACATCCATGTTCGGGCATGCCATCATGGTAGAAATCATCTGACTGAAGCGAAGAGAAGCCGCCTGTCCTTCTTCCTGTGTGAAAGAACCGTTTATCGTATTGCAGCTGGCATTACCGTGTACTCTTTTTTCTGCTACATTGAAAACCAATTGCGGCTGTTTTTCCACTTCTCCTACAGGATTGCCTTTTACAGATACTATTTCCCAGGCACCATTCAGGTCGTTTACAGAAACCTCTGCCACTTCACGCTTCTGCAACAAAATTACCGGTTTACCTTCCGCATCGTTCAGTGCTACATCTTCACCTACTGTTTCATATCCAGCCACTTTATTCAATGCTTCCAGCACATTCTGCTCCAACGTCATATCCGGACACATCATCCGGGTAGCAGCCACCTGACCAAATTTCACTTTTCCGGCATTCAGGGTATCCAATTCAAAGCTTCCCATCAGGCGATTGCATCCAGCATTACCATATAAACGGTGTCCGTCCTTGTCAAAGCCCAAGAATGGTGCATTTTCCGCACTCACCTTTTCTCCGTTCACTTCTACAATATTCCATTCCCCTGTAAAGTCTACTACTGCTACCGAATTCTTTCCGGTTCCACAACTCATCAGTGCGCAAGCCAAAGCTGCGGCTGCAAAATACTTCTTATTCATAACTTGTTTTTCCTTTTTAATCTTAATCATAAATTCACAAACAATCCATTTTTAAGAATTGTTCATTTACAAAAATACGTATATCCCCAGAATACTGCACCATATTTTGAATTATTTTCTATCTTTGCATACTGAACGGTAACGTTTACCGGGCATTTAAAGTTTCAAAGTAATAAATGAGTAAAGTATTGATTATCGGTGCAGGCGGTGTAGGTACCGTTGTTGCACACAAAGTGGCTCAGCATCCGGAAGTCTTTTCTGAAATCATGATTGCCAGCCGCACACAGTCAAAATGCGACGCTATTGTCAAAGCAATTGGTAACCCCAACATCAAGACCGCTAAGGTAGATGCCGACAATGTGGATGAACTTGTGTCTTTATTCAACAGTTTTAAACCCGAAATCGTTATTAACGTAGCACTTCCCTACCAGGATTTAACGATTATGGAAGCGTGTCTTCAGGCGGGAGTGAACTACCTGGATACAGCAAACTACGAGCCTAAAGACGAGGCACACTTTGAATACAGCTGGCAGTGGGCATACAAAAAACGCTTTGAAGATGCCGGACTGACTGCCATTCTGGGTTGCGGATTCGACCCGGGAGTAAGTGGAGTATATACCGCATACGCAGCAAAACATCATTTTGATGAAATCCACTACCTGGACATCGTAGACTGCAATGCCGGAAATCACCACAAGGCTTTCGCTACCAACTTCAATCCGGAAATCAACATCCGCGAAATCACACAGAACGGACGTTATTACGAAAACGGACAATGGGTTACTACCCAGCCGCTGGAATTCCACAAAGACCTGACTTATCCTAACATCGGTCCGCGTGATTCTTATCTTCTGTACCACGAAGAACTGGAATCACTGGTCAAGAATTTCCCGACCATCAAGCGTGCCCGTTTCTGGATGACTTTCGGACAGGAATACCTGACTCACTTGCGTGTAATCCAGAACATCGGTATGGCCAGCATCGAACCTATCAACTACAACGGTATGGAAATCGTTCCTTTGCAGTTCCTGAAAGCCGTGCTGCCTAACCCGCAAGACCTTGGCGAAAACTACGAAGGCGAAACTTCAATCGGTTGCCGTATCCGTGGTATCAAAGACGGAAAAGAACATACATATTATGTATACAACAACTGCTCTCACCAGGCAGCTTATCAGGAAACAGGCATGCAGGGCGTAAGCTACACCACCGGTGTACCGGCCATGATTGGTGCCATGATGTTCCTGAAAGGCTTGTGGAAGCGTCCGGGCGTATGGAATGTAGAAGAATTCGATCCGGATCCATTCATGGAAGCTTTGAACAAATACGGATTGCCTTGGCATGAAGTATTCGACGGTGACCTGGAACTGTAATCACATTACCTTAACCATAAAAAGAATCAAGAATGAAGAAGGAGTACTCATTCTTCGTTCCTGATTCTTTTTTTCTAAAAATTTCCCTTACGATATGAATATTGGAGACAAAGTTCCCGAAATACTGGGAATCAACGAAAAAGGTGAAGAAATCCGCCTGAGCAATTATGCAGGCAAAAAAATCGTACTCTATTTTTACCCTAAAGACATGACTTCCGGCTGCACGGCACAGGCCTGCAACCTTCGCGACAACTATGCCGAACTCAAGCAGGCGGGTTACGAAGTAATAGGCGTCAGCATCAACGACGAGAAGTCACACCAGAAATTCATCGAAAAGAACCAGCTTCCGTTCACACTGATTGCCGATACGGAACACAAACTGGTAGAGACCTTCGGTGTATGGGGAGAAAAAAGCATGTACGGACGCAAATACATGGGTACCTTCCGTACCACTTTCATCATTAACGAAGAAGGCATTATCGAACGGATTATTTCTCCTAAAGAAGTAAAGACCAAAGACCATGCCTCACAAATCTTACAGTAATTTATGGCAAAAAAAGACGAATTAGAGTTTGAAGGTGGCATTGAAAATGCCCCGAAACCCAATAACAGCGAAAAGCTGAAAGCCCTGCAGGCCGCCATGGACAAGATTGAAAAGAGCTTTGGAAAAGGTTCTATCATGAAAATGGGTGACGACCACGTGCAGGAAGTAGAAGTCATCCCGACCGGTTCTATCGCCTTGAACGCCGCACTCGGTGTAGGTGGTTATCCGAAAGGACGTATCATCGAAATCTACGGTCCGGAATCATCTGGTAAGACCACACTGGCCATTCATGCCATTGCCGAAGCACAGAGAGCAGGTGGTATCGCTGCTTTCATCGATGCTGAGCATGCATTCGACCGTTTCTATGCTGCCAAGTTAGGAGTGGACATCGACAACTTGTGGATTTCACAGCCTGACAATGGTGAACAGGCACTGGAAATTGCCGAACAGCTGATTCGTTCATCAGCTATCGACATCATTGTCATCGACTCTGTAGCTGCCCTTACCCCGAAAGCTGAAATCGAAGGCGACATGGGCGACAACAAGGTAGGCTTGCAAGCCCGCCTGATGTCACAGGCACTGCGTAAACTGACTTCTGCCATCAGCAAGACCAACACCACCTGTATCTTCATCAACCAGTTGCGTGAGAAGATCGGTGTGATGTTCGGTAATCCCGAAACTACCACTGGTGGTAACGCCCTGAAGTTCTATGCTTCTGTCCGTCTGGACATCCGTCGCGCTACTCAGTTGAAAGACGGCGAAGAAGTCATCGGTAACCAGGTACGTGTCAAAGTTGTAAAGAACAAAGTAGCTCCTCCTTTCCGCAAAGCCGAATTCGACATCATGTTTGGTGAAGGTATCTCTCGCAGCGGTGAAATCATCGACTTGGGAGCTGAGCTAGGCATCATCAAGAAGAGTGGTTCATGGTACAGCTACAACGACACCAAATTAGGTCAAGGACGTGATGCTGCCAAACAGTGCATCCAGGATAACCCGGAACTGGCTGATGAACTGGAAAAACTGATTTTTGATGCGTTGAAAGACAAGGAATAAATTGATTCTTTATCTATATAGAAAACGGATTCACCGTGCTGGAGTTCAGCGGGTGAATCCGTTTTTTATGTCCCTCCTCTCCACATCGTATACCATATAAAGAAAAACCATCCCCAGGTTTATCAGCAAACCCTCTCACACATTCTACGTTTCTCACAGCAGAAACCTACGTTTCACGATAGGAAAACGTACGTTTCCGCCAAGGAAAACATAGGTTTCCCGTTCGAGAAACATAAAAAAGACAAAAGAAAATAAGCATATACGCCACGACATTCAGCACTTATCAAATGAAGATTCCCTTACCTGTTTCCTCTTTTCTCAGGCAAGCAATACCCCAAGCGATTTGTCTTATTTTTTCTTTTTCTTTCTTTTTCTTGATAAAAAGCGAGGAAAAATACAGAAAAATACGTTATATTTACCACTGAGAATAAAATAACAGGTAACTAAAAAACAAAACTATGACACTAAAACACTCGCTTTCTTTCATATTTTGCCTGGCTTTTACCACCATCGCAGCCTGGGCGCAGAGTAACAAGTTTTCAAACTCCATCTTCCGCTTTGCCACTCGTGCCGAAGGACAAATGCTGATTACGGAACTGGATGACTATACACGCGACTGGAACCAGTTTGACATTGACGTGCGTCTGCAAAAGCCGCAAGGACGCAAATCACAGCTGTTGCAGTTTGCCATGGAACAGACACTCAACTGGAGTGACGCAGAAAAAGAGCGTATCAGCAAGGCAATGAAAAGCCTGGATGCAGAAATCAAGAAACAAAGTTACAACCTCGATTTCCCGAAAGAAATCATCTTTGTAAAAACTACCCAGAAGGAAGAAGGCAATGCAGAGGCTTACACCCGCGTAAACTGGATTGCCATCGGCGAGCATGCGTTGAAGGAAGCTTCAGATGCAGACCTGAAATATCTTGTAGCCCATGAGTTGTTTCACCTGCTGACACGACAGAATTCCAACTTCAAGAAAGACATTTACAAGGTCATCGGATTTACAGTGATTGAAAAAGAAATTATCTTCCCATCTGATTTGGCAGAAATTCGTATTTCCAATCCGGACATCAGCCGATATGACAGTTACGGCACGTTTACCATCGGCGGACAGAAGCAATATTGCACCATGGTGATTTATACAGACAGACCTTATGACGGAAAAACGCTCTTCGACTACCTGAAAGTGGGACTTGTACCTTTGAACGGTGATTTTGTTCCTATTCAGAAGGCTGGAAAGACAATCATTTATGCACTGGATGAAGCGGAAGATTTCTACACACAAGTAGGAAAGAACACCAACTATCTTATTCATCCGGAAGAAATCATGGCAGACAACTTTGCTTTCACGCTGACTGGCAAGAAGGACCTTGCTAATCCGGAAATAATCCAGAAGGTACAGAAAGTGCTGAAGGCCAAAAACCGATAAACAATCTACTTTTTTTATGACTTATGAGATTATCTTTTCCGGTAATCCTTCTCAATGGCTAAGGTTATCCAGTTGGCTAAAGCCTGACGATTGTCGGCAATAACCAGACGTTTCTGATCCTGCGCATTCTGGATATTTCCTACTTCCAGAAAAACAGCTACCGGAGTCGTGTTGCGAAGTACGAACAGGTTACGTTCGCTCACCGTACCATCGAATCCGCGGTTGGGCTGATGGCGGTCATACTTGGAACGGAAAGTCCGCTGTATTTCCCTCGCCAGTCGTTTTCCTTTTGAACTGCCCGGTGCATGATAGAAATACACATCTGTCTGGTTGTTTCGGGCCCGACTGTCTACATGGATAAATACGGCACGCTTGTAGCTGCTCTTATCCTTCCGATACATGCGGTTCACCGCATCACAACGCTGTTGCAGGCGGGCTACCTGATTCAACGGAATGGCTTTTCCCATGCAAGTTTCCCGCTTGCTGTTATTCAGAACAGCCTGGTCACGAATCCCATCCTTTGCATCCTGAATGATAAAATGCACTTTGGCCCCACGTTTCATCAACTCGCGTCCCAAGCGGAGAATGATGTCGTAAGCATACTCATCTTCATGCAATTCTTTTCCGCGGTATTTGCCAATGCAGCCAGGATCCGGTCCCCCATGTCCGCTGACAAGATAGAAAGTGGCTCCTTTCAAAGAACTGGAAGTTACCGCATACGACGCATATTTCTTTCCAAACAGCGGTTCATAATGCCCCTTTTTCTTTCCCGTCATTCCAGAAGGGAAGCACAGCAAGCCACACAAAATCAAACATAAGAACTTCTTCATCACTTCAGCAGTTCATCTATCTTCTTACAAAGAGAAGCAAACTCCTCTTCATTATACAAGCGGGTCATCATCACGATTTTACCCTCCTTATCTATCAGCACGTTACGGGTGATTCCGGCATTGCGTTCCGCATATTTGGCAAAAATATCTGCTCCCGGATCAAGTCCTAACGGATAAGTCACTCCTGTCTGCTTGGCAAAGGCTTTCACTCGTTCCAGCGGCTCGTCACGGTCAATTCCATAAAGCGCAAAGGAAGCATTGTCCTTATGTTTCTGCCAGATGTCTTTTTCAATAAAAGGCATTTCCTTACGGCATACTCCACACCAGCTTGCGGTAAACTGCAACATGACTACCTTTCCCTTAAGTTCTGACAATTTCACCTTGCGTCCGTCCGTCAGCTTCATTTCAAAGTCGGGAGCCGTATCGCCTACCTTGACAATATATCCGGCAGCATCAGGAACCGGCTGAGAGGCTGTAAGTGGTGCATGGCCGCCTAAAAGTCCCATCAATGTCAATGCAAAAATAAGCTTCTTCATACTCATTCTAAATTATATTTCGGCTCAAAGATAGTACAAAAAATTAAAATACAGACACATTCGGCAAGAAACCTGCCTGCAAAAAGACTATCAGAAAGTACGAAAAGGGCCGAAAGAAAATGCTTTTTATTACTTTTCGGTATGTTTATACAGAAACTTTATTAACTTTGCGAATTATGAAGAACAAAGCGTACACCCTTGCGCTTTTATTGTAAATCAACATAAAAGAGAAGAACTATGGATTGCACAAACATCATCGGAGAAAAAATAAAATCGCTCCGAACCAATCAAGAAATAAGTATACAGGAACTAGCAGAACGCGCAGGGCTGACCGTGGAACAGGTAAGTCGCATTGAGGAAAACATTGACATTCCTTCGCTGGCTCCGCTGATTAAAATAGCACGTGCATTGGGAGTACGTCTGGGCACTTTCCTGGACGACCAGACCAGTGAAGCCGGACCGGTTATCTGCCGCAAAGGTGAGGCGGACGATACCATCGGATTTTCAAACAACGCTACGCACGCCCGCCAGCACATGCATTATCATTCATTGTCAAAAAGCAAGGTGGACCGTCACATGGAACCGTTCATCATCGACATCGACGCCAACGACGAAAAAGACTTCTTTCTGTCGGCACATGAAGGAGAAGAGTTTATCATGGTACTGAAAGGGGAACTGGAAATCAGTTATGGAAAAAATAACTATCGCCTGAAAGAGGGAGATACCATTTATTATGATTCCATCGTACCGCACCATGTACACACAGCCGAAGGACAGGCTGCACAAATTCTGGCCGTAGTCTACACTCCGGTATAAGTCTCACACAAATCTTCAACGACATGTTACAACTTTCTGAAAGAACATTAGGCGACTGGCTGGAGCATTGGGCGGAAGTGACTCCGGACAAAGAATACATTGTATATTCCGACCGCAACCTGCGTTTTACGTGGAAACAGTTTAACGAGCGTGTGGACCACATGGCCAAAGGTTTGCTGGCCATCGGCGTGAAAAAAGATACTCACGTGGGCATCTGGGCCCGCAATGTGCCCGACTGGCTGACATTCTTGTATGCCTGTGCCAAAATAGGTGCCGTGGCCGTTACGGTCAACACGAACTACAAGCAGGCAGAACTGGAATACCTCTGCGAAAACTCCGACATGCATACTCTGTGTATCGTAGACGGAGAAAAGGACAGCAACTTCGTGGAAATGACCTACACCATGCTGCCCGAACTGAAACTCTTCGAACGGGGCCACATGAAGAGCAAGCGTTTCCCTCACATGCGCAATGTGGTGTACATCGGTCAGGAGAAATACCGAGGTATGTATAACACGGCAGAGATTCTGCTGTTAGGAAGCAACATTGACGATGAGGAACTGATTAAGGCCAAGAAGCTGGTAAGCTGCCACGATACGGTGAACATGCAGTATACCTCCGGTACTACGGGATTCCCGAAAGGGGTTATGCTTACTCACTATAATATTGCCAACAACGGATTTCTAACCGGTGAGCACATGAAGTTCACGGCCGATGACAAGCTGTGCGTATGTGTTCCGCTGTTCCATTGCTTCGGTGTGGTACTGGCCACCATGAACTGCCTGACGCATGGCTGCACCCAGGTTATGATAGAACGCTTCGACCCGTTGCTCGTACTGGCTTCCATACACAAGGAACGCTGTACGGCTCTCTACGGTATACCTACTATGTTCATTGCCGAACTGCATCACCCCATGTTCCCCATGTTCGACTTGTCGAGTCTGCGTACGGGTATCATGGCCGGCTCCCTCTGCCCTGTGGAACTGATGAAACAGGTGGAAGAAAAAATGTTTATGCGCGTCACCAGTGTATACGGACTGACAGAGGCTTCACCGGGTATGACCCACAGCCGCATTGACGATGATCCGGAAGTACGTTACACCACCGTAGGCCATGACTTCGAGTTCACGGAAGTGAAAGTAATCGACCCTACTACCGGAGAAGAATGTCCGGTGGGCGTACAGGGCGAAATGTGCAACCGGGGCTACAACACCATGAAAGGTTACTACAAAAACCCGGAAGCTACAGCCGAGGTGATTGACGCCAACGGGTTCCTGCATTCCGGTGACTTGGGAGTAAAGGATGAAAACGGAAACTATCGCATCACGGGCCGCATCAAGGACATGATTATCCGTGGAGGGGAAAACATTTACCCGCGCGAAATCGAAGAATTCCTCTACAAGATGCCGGGCATCAAGGATGTACAGGTGGCCGGAGTGCCTTCCCAAAAATACGGTGAGGCAGTGGGAGCTTTCATCATCCTGCACGAAGGATACACCATGAATGAATTTGATGTACGTGAGTTTTGTCAGGGGAAAATAGCCCGCTACAAAATTCCCAAATACATTTTCTTCGTAAAGGAATTCCCCATGACAGGAAGCGGAAAAATCCAGAAATTCAAGCTGAAAGATTTAAGTCTGAAACTGTGTGCCGAACAAGGCATCGAAATCATATAAAAAACGGCCCGGAATCCTTCTTTCTCAAGAACAGATTCCGGACCGGAATTTTATCGACAAATTGCTTGCTTTATTTCTTTACAATCTTCACCAGCAATGTCTTGCTGTCTAAGTTGCCTTTGGTGTCGTATGCTTCCGATTTCACCAGTCCCACTCCTTTGGCATACCATTCGGTCACACGCAGTGTAGTGGTTTTCAGCACAATCTTTGTACGCTGCAGGTAAGAAATCTTCACACAGTCAAACTTTCCGGCTGTAGTGCTGATGGTTTCATTTCCCATGTAAGCTGCACCAGACACATTCACTTCATTCTTCAACATATTGCGAACTACCTGATAAGAGCGGTCAGGAATACTTTCCCCACCTTTGGCACCGTCTTTGATAGTAAATGAATTGTCACCTTTAAACTTGAGTTTCTCCAGCAAACCTAAACGGGCAGCCTCGTTGTATTTAGCAGGGTCGGAATCAGAATCCACATACGGACCGTACATCAAATCTTCCGTACATACTGTATTGGCTCCATCGTAGCTCCAGTTGAACAAAGTATAGCTGGTATTGTTCTTTGCCTTTGTAGTGACAATCTTATCATAATAGGCAGCCCGAAGTTTTCCGTCCACTTTCTCTACCTTACTTACGGTCATGGTTTCATCCGATGTGCTCTGACCGATTTCATCGTAATTTACATAATGCAGTTCTGTACCTTCTGTCGTGCAGAAATATTGTGCCTGCATGGAATGGCAAGCCAAGACCGCTGCCACCAAAAACATTAGCCTCTTCATAGTTTCATCTTTTAAAGTAAAATACGGTGCAAACATACAAATTTCTTTCTTTTTTCTGCCTATCTTTGCCACAGAAAAAACATTAAATCAGTTTATCATGGGATTATTATCATCTTTATTCGGAAAAAGTAAATCCGATGCAAACGAACAAGAGAAACAAGACAAAAAGAATTTCGACATCCTGAAATATGACGGCATCCGTGCCCGCAACATGGGCAAGCTGCCCTACGCCATCAAATGTTTTGAAGAGGCAGTAGCACTTCAAGAAGAAAAGGAAACGCTGAGTTTACTGGCCAGTGCATATCTTCAGGCCAACCGCACGGAGGATGCGCGCATTACCCTTGACCGGCTGATTGCCAAAGATGAAACAAACGTACAGGCCTTGCTGTCTCTGGCCAGCGTATGCTATATACAAGAAGATTATGAAGGTATGGAGAAAGCCAGCCAGAAAGCTATCGCCCTGGATGAAAAGAATGCCCAGGCTTATTACTTAGCCGCTCGTGCAGCACGTGGCTTGAAAAATGACTTGCAAGCCATTGTCATGCTGACCAAAGCCATCGTACAAAACGAGAGTTTCACAGAAGCCTATCTTCTACGTGCCGAAGTGCTATGGGAAATGCGTCAGGCGAAAGATGCGCTCAACGACCTGGAACAGGTGCTGAAACTCAATCCGGAAGAAGAGGAAGCGCTTCTCCTGAAAGCTACCATCCACATCGGTATGGGAGAAAATCAGGAAGGAGAAGCATGCGTGGAACAAGTTATAGCTTTGAACCCATTCAATGTGAAAGCGTATTTGCTGAAAGGTGGCTTTCTGATAGAAGAAAAACAACTGGACAAGGCGCTCGAGAATTACCAGGAAGCTATTGAACTGATTCCGCAGGAAGCGCAGCTGTATCAGGAAAGAGGACGCGTTCACCTGCTGATGGGCGACAAGGACGGTGCGGCAGAAGACATGAAAAAGGCCATCGAGCTGGCGCCTGAAAAAGAAAACCTGATTTCCGGCAATTTCAATAACTTTGAAAAGAGCAATCTGCAAACCGGAATCTACTAAACGATACTCTTCATAAAGAACGGGTGCGGAACATTCATTCGATGAAATTCCGTACCCGTTCTTTTATGTATAGATTAAAGTGCTTCGTAAGCTGCTTTCAACTGCTGCAAGGCTTTTTCAAGTGTCACACGCGGACAGCCTACATTCATTCGCATAAAGCCTGCTCCTTCCTTACCAAACATCTCTCCATCGTTCAACGCCAGTCCGGCCTTGTCTACAAAGAAAGCATTCAATGCCTCATGCGACAATCCCAGTTCGCGACAATCCAGCCAAATCAGGTAAGAAGCCTGCGGACGCATCACCTTAATCTTAGGAGTATGTGCTTTTGTATAGGCATCTGCATAGTCAATATTTCCCTGAATATAAGCCAGACACTGTTTCAGCCACTCCTCTCCTTCAGTGTAAGCAGCGGTTACGGCCGGCCAGGCAAATACATGTCCCGCATTCAGTTCTCCGGCATCCAGGTAAGTCACAAAACGTGAACGAAGTCCTTCATTGTAAATAATGGTATGCGAAGCGGCTACTCCCGGCATATTGAAAGTCTTGCTGGGTGCCATGAAAGTAACAGAATTGTTGCGGGCTTTTTCTGACACCATGGCAAAAGGCAGATGCTGATAAGGCGGTAAAGTCAGGTCGGCATGAATTTCATCTGAAAAGACAATCACATTGTCATCAGCACAGATTTCGGCCAGTTCCTGCAATTCTTCTTTCTTCCAAACCACTCCTCCCGGGTTGTGAGGATTACACAGAATCAATACCCGCACTCCCTTTATGGAACGGCGAATCAAATCCAAATCCATGCGATAATGTCCGTCCACTTCCTTCAACGGGCATTCCACCAAACGACGGTTGTTGCGTGTCACCAGCCAGGCAAAAGGATGGTACACCGGAGGCATAATCATAATCTTGTCGCCCGGCTTTGTGAAACAGTTGATAGCCATACCCAAACCCGGTACAATGCCCGGTACAAAATTGATTTCTTCCTTCTCTACCGACATGCCATAACGTTTCTTTACCCATCCGATAATAGACTGATAGTAATCTTCTGAACGGAAGGTATATCCCAACACCGGATGTTCGCAACGCTTGCGAATGGCTTCCAAAATAAACGGAGGTGTGGCAAAATCCATATCGGCCACCCACATCGGAATCAAATCAGACTTTCCCCATACGTTTACCATACCGTCTACTTTCTCGCTGCATGTGCCGCGACGGTCAATCACTTCATCAAAATTATAGTTCATGTTCTTATTTGTTTTGGCTGTTTTACAAATGAAATATCTCTGTACAACAAAGGTAAGAAAATACATTCATATCCACCATTCTGAGGCTATTTTTTAAAAATAAGAAGAAAAAGTTTGTCGGAACATTTGTTTTTTAAAGAAAAGTATTACATTTGCAGCAGAAATAACAACAAAATAACAAACAGATGAGAACATTTGCATCATACTTCTTCTTTTACTTTTATTTCTTTTACTTTAGCAATGAAGTGAAGCGGGAGTTTGCATGCATACGATAATAGAAAAAACAAGAATGAAATGATAATACAAAGTCCCGCTTCGATGGAGCGGGACTTTTTTTTATAGTTACACAAAAGATGAAAAAGATAGCCATACAAGGAGTTCCGGGCTCGTATCACGACATTGCAGCCCATAAATTTTTCAAGGATGAGGAAATCGAACTGATTTGCTGCAACACATTCGAAGAGGTGTTCGATAACCTGAAAAAAGACAGCAGTATCATCGGAATGATTGCCATTGAGAATACGATTGCCGGAAGTCTCCTTCACAATTACGAATTGCTCAGAGACAGTGGAGCTACGATTATTGGAGAACACAAATTACGAATCAGCCACAGCATCATGTGTCTGCCCGGAGAAGACTGGAGTACACTGACAGAGGTAAACTCTCATCCGGTAGCATTGGCACAATGCCGGGATTTCCTGCAACACCATCCACAACTGAAGGTGGTAGAAACGGAAGATACCGCAGGCAGTGCACGCGACATCAAGGAAAAGGGATTGAAAGGACATGCTGCCATCTGCTCCAAATATGCAGCCGAGCTTTACGGCATGAAAATCTTGCAGGAAGGCATTGAAACCAACAAGCATAATTTCACCCGCTTTCTGGTGATATGCGATCCCTGGATGGCCGACGAACTGAAAGACCGTTCCAAAATCAACAAGGCCAACATTGTTTTTTCCCTGCCTCATAATGAAGGAAGCTTGTCACAAGTGTTATCCATCTTTTCGTTCTATCACATTAACTTGACAAAAATACAGTCGTTGCCCATCATCGGGCGGGAATGGGAATACCTGTTCTACGTAGACGTGATGTTCAACGACTATTTGAGATACAAACAATCTATTGATGCAGTAATGCCATTAACCAAAGCACTTAAAATTTTAGGAGAATATGCAGAAGGAGAATCAACCTTATAAGATAGAGCCGGCCAGCCGACTGAGCCTCGTCAGCGAATACTACTTCAGCCGGAAACTGAAAGAAGTGGCACGGATGAACGCCGAAGGAAAGAATGTCATCAGCTTAGGAATCGGAAGCCCGGACATGCCGCCTTCAGAAGAGACCATCAACGTGTTGTGTGAGAATGCCCGCAAGCCGGATGCACACGGCTACCAGCCTACGGTAGGAATACCGGAACTGCGCAAGGCCATGGCCGACTGGTATAAAAGATGGTATGACGTAGACCTGGACCCGGCTACGGAAATCCAGCCGCTCATCGGTTCAAAGGAAGGTATCCTCCACGTCACACTGGCACTGGTGAACCCCGGCGACCAGGTACTGGTTCCCAACCCGGGATACCCTACCTACACTTCACTGAACAAGATTTTGGGAAGTGAAATCGTGAACTACAACCTGCGGGAAGACAATCACTGGCAACCGGATTTCGAAGAACTGGAAAAGATGGATTTAAGTCGGGTAAAAATCATGTGGACCAACTATCCCAACATGCCGACCGGTGCCAATGCCACCATGGAGCTTTACAAGAAGCTGGTGGATTTTGCACGCCGTCACCAGATTGTCATCGTCAACGACAACCCGTACAGTTTCATTCTGAACCGCAAACCTATCAGTATCCTGAACGTACCGGGAGCCAAAGAATGCTGTATTGAATTCAACTCCATGAGCAAGAGTCACAACATGCCGGGATGGCGCGTAGGTATGCTGGCAACCAATGCCACTTTCGTACAGTGGATTCTGAAAATCAAGAGCAACATTGATTCCGGTACTTTTCGGCCCTTGCAGCTGGCAGCCGCACAGGCTTACCACAACAGCACAGAATGGCACGAAGAAGCCAATATTCAGACTTACGCACGTCGCCGGAAACTGGCAGAAGAAATCATGCATACCTTGGGATGTACATTCGACCCGGAACAAGTGGGTATGTTCTTGTGGGGACGCATTCCAGACCACTATGCCGACGTGGAAGAACTGACCGAAAAAGTCTTACACGAAGCCCGCGTGTTCATCACTCCGGGATTCATTTTCGGCAGCAACGGAAAACGGTATATCCGCATTTCCCTCTGTGCCAAAGAGCCTCAACTGGAAGAGGCGTTAAAACGAATCCAGGCCATCATGAATAAATAACATTACAAAAAATCAAATACTACCATGGATCAGTTAGATTTACTCCCTATTGAATTGGAAGGTGTTTCTCAGGAACGCCCGTTAATCATTGCAGGCCCTTGCAGTGCCGAAACAGAAGAACAAGTCATGACTACAGCCAAGTCACTGTCTGACAAAGGTATCAAGATATTCCGTGCCGGAATCTGGAAACCCCGCACCAAACCGGGAGGTTTCGAAGGTATCGGTGTGGAAGGTCTTTCCTGGCTGAAAGAAGTGAAGAAGGAAACCGGCATGTACGTAGCCACGGAAGTAGCTACCGCCAAGCATGTGTACGAATGCCTGAAAGCTGATGTAGATATCGTATGGATTGGTGCCCGTACTACTGCCAACCCGTTTGCCGTACAGGAAATTGCCGATGCACTGAAAGGCGTAGACATTCCCGTCTATGTAAAGAATCCGGTAAACCCTGATTTGGAATTATGGATCGGTGCATTGGAACGCATCAACAATGCCGGACTGAAACGTATCGGTGCCATTCATCGCGGATTCTCTTCATACGACAAGAAAATTTACCGCAACCTGCCGCAGTGGCATATTCCTATCGAACTGCGCCGCCGCATCCCGAACCTGCCTATTATCTGCGACCCGAGCCATATCGGCGGAAAACGTGAACTGATTGCTCCACTGTGCCAGCAGGCCATGGACTTAGGCTTCGACGGACTCATTATCGAATCACACTGCAATCCGGAATGTGCATGGAGCGATGCCGCACAGCAGGTTACTCCCGATATTCTAGACTACATCCTGAACCTACTCGTAATCCGTTCTGAGCATCAGACTACAGAAAACCTGAACGAGCTCCGCCGGCAGATTGACGAATGTGACAACGACCTGATGGACATACTCGCCAAACGTATGCGTGTGTGCCGTGAAATCGGTACCTTCAAAAAGGAACATAACATGACCATTCTGCAGACCGGACGTTACAACGAAATTCTGGACAAGCGTGGTGCACAAGGCTCACTTTGCGGCATGGATTCCGATTTCGTCAAACAAGTATTCGAGCTGATTCACGAAGAAAGCGTGCGCCAGCAAATGGAAATCATCAACAAATAACAGAAACAAAGCATGAAAATATTGATTTTAGGAGCCGGGAAAATGGGCTCCTTCTTTACCGATGTATTGAGTTTTGAACATGAAGTCGCCGTATACGATGTGAATCCCCAACGCCTGCGCTTTATGTACAACTGCTACCGCTTCACCAAGCTGGAAGAAATCAGCGAATTCAAGCCGGAGCTGGTCATCAATGCTGCCACGGTAAAATACACACTCGATGCTTTCCATCAGGTCCTTCCGGTACTGCCGAAGGACTGTATCATCAGCGACATCGCTTCCGTGAAAACCGGATTAAAGGAGTTTTATGAAAACTGCGGCTTCCGTTATGTATCTACCCACCCGATGTTCGGTCCTACATTTGCCAACCTCGACAAACTGAGTACGGAGAATGCCATCATCATTAAGGAAGGTGACCACCTGGGAAAGATTTTCTTCAAGGACCTTTACCAGCACCTGAAGCTGAACATCTTTGAATACACCTTCGAGGAGCACGACGAAACTGTGGCTTACTCCTTGTCTATCCCGTTCGTATCTACCTTTGTGTTTGCAGCCGTTATGAAACACCAGGATGCACCGGGTACTACCTTCAAGCGCCACATGGCCATTGCGCAAGGTGTGCTGAGCGAAGATGATTTTCTGCTACAGGAAATCTTGTTCAATCCACGCACTCCGGCTCAAGTCGAAAATATCCGTACGGAGCTAAACGAACTGTTAGATATTATCAGCCGGAAAGATGCAGAAGGCATGCATGCCTATCTTAGCAAGATTCGAAAAAATATCAAATAACTTAGAGGGAAATCCATAAAAAAGGGCAGGAAGAAAACCACAAACCTTTCTTCCTGCCCTTTCTATTTTCTATCAGACTGATATTTACAGCTTAATCTTCTTTGATACCGATTTCGATTCATTGTGCAGACGGTCGAGTGCAGTCACTACATAACGATACTTCGTCTTTCCGTCCTCATACGGCAACTTATAGAATTCATCGTGCGTAATCGCTACAATGTGTGAAGGATCGTTCAGGTTCACCTTCTCCTTGCTTCCGAAGCGGTACACCACATAATGATAAGCCTTGTCCATCTCGGTCTTTGCCTTCGGTGCCGTCCAGAACAAGATGTATCCGTCTGCGGTCCATACCGGTTTCAGCTTACGCACTTTGCCCGGAGCCTTGTCGTCCATAAACGGAGAAGCCGGAAGCAATGCCGGATACTTGTGATATTCTTTCACCAGCATATCCCGGTAATTTCCCTTGTTCTCTACCACTGCCGCTGCATACCACTGACAGCTTCCCTGTACGGTAGGCAATGAACGCTGCAAATTATACTTTGCCGGAATCTGGCTCTGGTTCGGATTCATCAAATCCGCTTTCGATACCGTACGTATCACATCCTGACCGATGTACAGCGGACGAGCTGCCGAATGGCGTGCCCACCAGCGAATCAGCGTATCATAGTCGGCTGCCGGATGTCCGATTTCCCAATAAATCTGCGGGATATTGTAATCTACCCAGCCATTGTTTACCCACAAAAGTACGTCGGCATACAAGTCATCGTAGTTCTGCAATCCGTTCGTCTCACTTCCATTCGGGTCATTCTTCTTGTTACGATAAATACCGAACGGTGATACACCAAACTTCACCCACGGTTTGCATTCGCGTACAGTTTCATGAATTTCCTTAATCAACACGTTCACATTATCCCGACGCCAGTCTGCCCGACGAGTAAATCCGCGACCGTATGCTGCAAAGCTGACATTATCCGGAAACTCCTCTCCCGGATTCGGATAAGGATAGAAATAGTCGTCCATGTGAATGGCATCCACATCATAGCGGGTCACAATATCGCGTACAATCTTGCAGATGTATTTTCTGGATTCCGGCAATCCCGGATCAAAATACAGCTGGCCGGCATACTGCACAAACAGTTCCGGATTCTTGCTGTAGGGATGCATGGGCGACAAAGCACCTGTTCCTTTCGTCTTGGCACGATACGGATTAATCCACGCATGAAGTTCCATGTTCCGCTTGTGGCATTCCTCAATCATAAACTGCAAAGGGTCCCACATAGGCGAAGGAGCTTTTCCCTGCACACCGGTCAAGAAACGGCTCCATGGTTCGTAAGGAGATTTATACAAGGCATCCGCCTCTGCCCTCACCTGAAAAATGATGGCATTGATACCAGCTTTCTGCAAGTTGTCCAACTGGCTCACCAGCACCTTCTTCATTTTCTCCGTAGGCATCCCCTGGAACTGTCCGTTTACACACTGTATCCAGGCTCCGCGAAACTCCCGTTTGGGATAACGTGTCTGAGCATACAAGTTGTTCGTCCACAGGCTTCCCAGAAGGACAAGCAACATCAATAGTTTAGTCTTCATATCCGTAAATTTTATCATATCCTTTTCACTTTCCGGACAAATGTCCGATTAAGCCGCAAAGATAGTGAAAGGTGAGTGCAATACCAAGCCAAAAGCCTGCTTTTGAGCACAAGTATTGCCGAACCGCATCCTATATTCAAGAAATCAAAATTTCCTTTACTTGGCAATCTTATGCAACTCCACTCCCACCACATAATAATGTGGTACGTTCGACAAAATCATTCCAGTCTTATCATTCCCGTCAATTTCCCTTTCCCCACAGAAACGCATAAATCCGTATTGTTCATCTACCCAACCAGAGCCGTATAAGACTAAAGGTATGTTCAGGCTGTCTGCATTCGGATTATTCCGTAAGATATAAGATATAAAAGAGAAACTCCTATTCAAAAATACCTTGACACGTAGCTGTCAATATCTCGACACGAACGTGACGAGAGTTCAGCACGTACGTGCCAAGAGCTCGTCACGTTCGTGTCGAGGTAAATTTAACTCTATTTTAAGGAATATACGGAAGAAAACCGAAGAATCTATAAAACTGTCTATCAGACTCCAGGACATTCCTTCACCCAAAAGATGCTTGTACTCCACCATATATTGTTGGAAAGTGTACATTCAGCAAGCTTTACTGATTATCCATATTCAATCGTGACATTTCCGTCTCAGCTGCACTCTGATTATTCATCTTCTTTTCGGTGCGGAAGCGATAAGTTATCGTAAAACCGACTTTTCGGGTTTCCTCCTTTCCGATACTGTGCATGATAATATCATTCAGACGAGCTGAAGCACGCGTATTGTTCTTATTGAAAATGTCATAAGCATCCAGTGAAAGTTGAAGCTTGTCTTTCAGGAACGATTTTTTCAGACTCAGGTTGAAGGAGGTGTAACTCTTCGCCTCGTACAACTGATAATATCCTCTGGAACCATAATTAACATCAGCAGACAACAGAAATCCGGATGGAAGTGTGAAACTATTGTTGAAGTTCAGCATCACCAGCGGACGTCCCGCTTTTAAGATGCTCTCGTTCGGCCCCGGATAATTGAAGAATGTCTTCAAACAGGTAAGCGTAAGTGAGGGCAGCCACCACTTCACCGGATATTGCACGTTTACCATCCCCGTCAGATTATGCATTCTGTCAAAATTATCCATGTAGCTGACCGTAACCGCTGAATTTCCCGGCATACTGTAGAAAGCTGTTATCAACGGATTATGGGTATGGGTATAATTCAGGTTAAAGAACAGAAACTTATAAAACAGCATATAGTTCAAGTCATGAGTCAAAGCCTGTTTCAGGTAAAGATTTCCTTTTTGATAAGTAAACCGATCTGTGTACACCGCATTGTCGTTCATGACCCCAAAAGGCGGACGCTCCGTATGAACGGAACACCCAAGATAACGGATGCTCTTATGGTCGAAATAGCCCGTGAGTACATGCAACGCATGGGCATTGTGAACACCCAGTATATCGTGTGCCGACACACCGACAAGGAACACCAACACATGCACATCGTGGCCAACAGGGTGGACAACGACGGGAACACCATAAGTGACAGGAACGATGCCATACGCAACGTGGCGGTGTGCAAGGCTCTCACACGGGAGTACGGGCTGCATTCCGCCAAGGGCAAGATGAAAGTGAAACGTGACCGGCTGCGTGGCAAGGACAAGATGAAATACCAAATCTATGATGCTATCAAAGCTGCCTTGCCACGTTGCGGCAGTTGGGCGGAATTGTGCGAAAGGCTGGCCCGACAGGGTATTGAAACTAGCTTCAAGTTTGACCGTCGGAACGGCAAAATCATCGGCGTGTCGTTCACCAAAGACGAGGTTTCATTCAGCGGCTCACGGATCGACCGGAGCATGGGATTTTATAAAATAGACAGTCTGTTGGGCGGACGTGTCATTAACAATGTGGAATGGAGAAACAATCTGCATGGCAACACCCGGCAAATGGATGAAGCCGGGGCAGACAAGGCTGCCATATATACGGATGAACCGTTTGAACAGGCTGCGAACCCCACTTATACCGATAACCATGCAGACCCCTACGGCAACGGGGACTTTGCCGATACCGGTTCAGGTGTAAACATAGTCCAAGCGGGCATCGGCGTGCTTATCGAGTTGTGCGTCCAGCCACACCAAGCCAAGGTTTCATCCGGCGGCGGAGGTGGAGGAAATGAAAGCAGCTGGGGCGAGAATGACAAGGAAAAGGATAAACTTAAACCAAGAAGGAGAAGAAGATGAAAGACGAAATACAGAATCTCATAGACCTCATAGGGGCTTTGGCCGAGGACATCGAGGCCGTCAAGGCGAAGTTGGACGCAAAGGACGCTTCGGACAAGGACGAGGCGGTAAAAAGGCTGGCGGTGAAGCTGGAGCCTGTCATACGTTTCTTTGGCGGCAGCACGCCGGAGAACATCAATGAGATTTTCAAGAGCAAGGACGCCATAGAGGACTACAAAAAATCCTTGGGCGATGAAATGGTTGTCAGTTGGCTGGCATACACCAAAGCCGACGAGAAGGATATGCGCGAACGCGGCATACCGACCACGAAAGACCTCTTGTCAGACATACGCAAGATGCTGGCGGAGCATATAGATGAAGGCAAGCGGATTTCGGAAAACGGACAGCAAAACCAACGACAGACGGACGGATTTCTGCACCTGCTAAAATTCAGTTCCATATCCAAGCGGATAAAATCCTTATGGTGCAAAATTCCTGACGGCTGGTATAAGAATCCCTACGCATGGGCTGGCATCGCTTGTACGCTCGTGTTCTTTACGCTGTTTGTCCTTAGTTGGATGCAATGGCATGAATACCGGGAAGAAAACAGACGGTTGAAAACGGTTGCCGACAAACATCAAGTGACTACTATTATGCTCAGCGAATTATACCCGGAGCTGGCTGTTACCGTTGGGGCTTACGAAAAACTGGTGGAAACGCTCGGCGTGGATTCCACGCTGGCTGTATTCTATAAACAGGTAAGAAAAGTAAAAAGTGAAAAACATTCCGAAACCGCCAAAATGGAGAAGTGATAACGTTTATAATATCGTCAGCAGTCTTTCCTGTATTCTGATGGTGACAGATTGATCCGCTTCTGCACATACCGGCTGAAATAAGACACGGAAGAAAAATTCATCCGTTCCGCAATTTCAGTCAGCGAGAGTTCTTTCTGCCGGAGCAGGCGGGTGATTTCCTGCATGGTGAAGCGGTCGATCCAGTAAGAGGCAGGTTTCCCACTTATCTTTTTACATATTTCCGACAGATAATGCGGCGTGATACAAAGGCGTGAGGCGTAGAAATCGAGGTCTCGGTTTCGGATATATTCACCGTTATACAGCAATTCTATGAATTTCCGTAACAGAAAGGTGATGCGTTCCGATACCTGCAGGTCTTTCCGGCTGCGGGCGTGGATATCGTAAAGGTCGAGAATATGGGCGGTCAGCAGACTGCCCAACAGTTCTTCGCGAAAAAGGTGCGTTTCCTCTTCCATGCGCATACGGAGATAGTGCAAGGCAGCCTCACATGTTCGGAAATCGCGCCCGGAAAGCCTTATAACCGGATTCCGCAAAAGCGACAGGTGACCGATGATGCCGTAATTGCTGCGGATGGCAATCGATGCGACAAAGGATTCCGAAAGGTTCATCAGAATGCCTTGAAACTCATTCGATACTGAAAAGTCAGATGCAAGTGCGGCATTGGGCAAGATAGCATAATCGCCCGCCGAAATATTATAATGAGTATCTTGAAAGGTAAATCCCATGTTGCCTTTGCTGCAAAGGATATGGATTACTCTCCCCATATACCGCAAGACTTCAAGTTCCTGCCACGTGTCGGCAAAAACAATTCCATCAAATTTTGCATCGTTCATCAGCCTATACTCGTTTTTATGGCAAAAGTAACCAAAAACCACGAATAGTGAAAATATCACCCACAATTATGCAATAACAGAATATCAGATATACCGTAACTTTGCATCAGAAATTAAAACCATAAGGATATGAAACAAGTAAGATTGAACAATGGCGTAATGATGCCAGCCATAGGTTTCGGTGTCTATCAGGTTCCCGTGAATGAAACGGAAAAGGCTGTAAACGAAGCTCTCGAAACAGGCTACCGCATGATCGACACGGCCTCTTCCTATTTCAATGAAAAGGAAGTGGGCGATGCCATCCGGCACAGCGGCATCAAGCGTGAAGAACTTTTCGTAACCACGAAATTGTGGGTGCAGGACTACGAGTACGATGATGCCCTGCGGGCTTTCGACCTCTCGATGGAGAAACTCGGTCTGGACTATCTTGACCTCTATCTGCTGCACAAACCCTACGGTAACTATTATGCAGCATGGAGGGCTTGTGAGCGACTTTACAAGGAGGGTCGCATCCGGGCAATCGGCGTAACGAGTTTCTCTAATGAACGGTTGCAAGACCTGTTCCTGCACAACGAGGTGAAGCCTGCCGTGAACCAGATTGAAACGAATCCTTTCTTCCAACAGCAAGCTGCCGGCCGCTTCCTGCAATGCGAGGGCATCCAGCACGAGGCATGGGCGCCGTTCGCCGAGGGGCAAAATGATATTTGGAACAACCCTGTGTTAAAGGCCATCGCAGACAAGCACGGACGGACGGTCGGACAAGTCGTGTTGCGCTGGCTGAACCAACGGAACGTGGTGGTCATCCCCAAGACGGTATGCAAGGAGCGTATGGCTGAGAACCTTGCCATCTTCGATTTTACCCTTACGGACGGGGAAATGCAGGCCATTGCAGGATTGGACACGGGGAAAAGCCCTATTTACGATGACATGGACTTGGGAACTACAAAATGGATAGGAACACATAAAATACATGAATAATATGAATAGAAACGCATCATTTCTGAAAATGACCGTTTGTCTGACGGTCTTGGCATTCCTTTCCGCCTGCAACGGAGAACGGTCTGCCCAAATAGACGATACCCTTTCCTCGGCCATCGTCCTTCAAGACCAAGGAGGATTCTCCGTGGGAGGACGGACAGTAAAACACGACGGGACGTTCGACATGGCGCGGTGTTACCGCCCCGAAGGACAGACGGCATACGGCGACCATGCCTATGTCTTTTACCAGATTCCGGCACAGGCACGGGAGTTCCCGCTTATTTTCCTGCACGGTGGCGGCATGACAAAACGCTGCTGGAGCACCACACCCGACGGACGCGACGGTTTCCAGAACATTTTCCTGCGCAAAGGGTTTGGCGTATATCTTGTGGATCAGCCTCGTATCGGTGAATCCGGCAACAGCACGGAGCCTACGGATGCGTCCGCTTTCGCCAATGTGCCCAATTACGATGACAGGCGGAGGTTCACGCTTTTCCGCCTCGGCGAATGGCCGGAACTTTATCCCGGTGTGCAGTTCCCCAAAGACTCGGCCAGTATCGACCAGTTCCTTCGTCAGGGGGCGATGACCGCAGGCGAGGAGGACAGGGACGTCACAGCCGATGCGATGGCAGCGTTGCTCGAAAAGATAGGCCCCGCCGTATTAGTGACACACTCGGCCAACGGAACGGTGGGCTGGCGTACAGCCTTGCGGACAAATAACCTGAAAGCGATTGTGTCCTACGAACCCGGAGGCGGCAAGTTCGGCCCGTTCCTTTTCCCGAAAGGCGAAGCCCCGGAAGCGATTCCCACTTATTGGGGTCCCATCGAGCCGATGGAAGTAGAGCCGGAAGAGTTCGAGAAACTCACGAAAATGCCCATCGTTATTTATTACGGGGACAATATCGCCACAGAGCCTGTTGCCGATGCGGGACGCGACCAATGGCGCGGCGAGCTGCAGATGGCACGCCTCTTTGCGGAAACGGTCAATCGTCATGGAGGAAACTGCATGGTAATCCACCTGCCCGAAATAGGCATCAAGGGTAACACGCATTTCCCGTTCTTAGACCTCAATAACATGGAAATAGCCGACCTTCTGGAAAAGTTCCTGCAAGAAAAAGGACTGACGGATTTCCCTGAAAAGAATATCAAATAACAAAAAAAACAGAATAGTATGAACTCAATTTTATCTAATGTCCGGAAAGCCGTCCTTTGGGGAGTACTCATTTCGGCATGTAATATTCCAACAATCATGGCACAGGAAAAGAAGATAACACAGACTGCCGGCCGCGTGCAGCTTGGGGAACTTGCCCCGAAATTCGCGGAAATCAATGATGATGTACTTTTCGGTGAGGTATGGAACCGTCCGGGGCTTAGCCCGCACGACCGCAGCATGATCACGGTTGCCGCCTTGGTGGGCAAAGGAATTACCGATTCGTCGCTTGCCAGTCACCTGCAGTTTGCCCGTAAAAACGGCGTTACACGGGCTGAAATATCGGAAATACTTACCCATGTCGCCTTTTATGCCGGATGGCCCAACGCATGGGCGGCTTTCCGTATGGCAAAAGATGTGTGGGCGGACGATACGGCAGATGATAATGGAAAGACGGCTTTCCAACGCGAGATGATTTTTCCCATCGGCGAACCGAATACCGCCTATGCGCAATACTTTATCGGCAACAGCTATCTCGCCCGAATTTCCGAAGAGCAGATTGCCTTCAATAACGTCACCTTCGAGCCTCGCTGCCGCAACAACTGGCATATCCATCGCGCCACGAAAGGCGGCGGACAGATGCTGGTGTGCGTGGCCGGACGTGGCTGGTATCAGGAAGAAGGGAAACCGGCAGTCGAAATGCTTCCGGGTGATGTAGTACATATTCCGGCCAACGTAAAGCATTGGCACGGGGCTGCCGCCGACAGTTGGTTCGCCCACCTCGCCTTTGAAATCCCCGGAGAAAATGCCTCTAACGAATGGTTAGAGCCGGTGAGCGATGAAGAGTATGACAAAATTGGAAAATAAGACCATTGATATGAAATACAAATCATTTTTCATTTCCTGCTGCCTGTCAATAGTATCATTGGCAGGTGCAGGACAAAATTCCTCAAGCAATATGAAAACAAGATATATCGAAACCCCCGAATGGGACAAGACTTTTGCACTAAGCGACAAGGTAAACCACAGAAAGGTCAGCTTCACCAACCGTTACGGCATCCGTCTGGTCGGAGACCTGTATATGCCTAAGAACCATACAGGAAAACTGCCTGCAATCGCTGTCTGCGGCCCTTACGGGGCAGTAAAGGAACAGGCATCGGGACTTTATGCCCAGACCCTTGCCGAACGCGGTTTCATTACTCTCGCTTTCGACCCGTCGTTCAGCGGAGAAAGCGGCGGACAGCCCCGTTACATATCATCGGGAGAAATCTACACCGAGGATTACAGTGCGGCGGTGGATTTCTTCATGCTCCAGCCGGAGGTAGACAGAGAGCGTATAGGTATTCTTGGAATCTGCGGCTTCGGAGGTATCAGCATCAACGCGGCCGTGCAGGATACCCGCATCAAGGCCACCGTTTCATCCACAATGGGAGCGTTCGACCCTTACGACAAGGAGCAGAGGTATGAAATGCGCAGACAGCTCAACGAACAACGAACCGCCGATCTCCTTGCCGGACGTGCCAATGAACGCAGCGGCGGCGTACCGGCAAATCTGCCCGACGATGCACCCGACTTTATGAAGGATTACCGGGATTATTATAAGACCCCGCGCGGGTTCCATTCCCGTTCGGTGAACTCCAACGGAGGCTGGGAAAAAATAGCCGACCTGCCGTTCCTCACGTTCTCCCTGCTTGACCATGCAGACGAAATCCGTTCCGCCGTGCTTATTGTACATGGAGAAAAGGCCTATTCGCTTCCGGCTTCACAGGAGGCTTTCGGCAAATTGAAAGGCGACAACAAGGAACTGATGATTATTCCCGATGCAAGCCATACCGACTTATACGATCGAGTTGATATTATTCCGTTCGACAAATTTGAAATGTTTTTCAATAAATACTTGAAATAACTATACATCTAAATAAATGGTGCTGCCAGAAAATGTTTTGTACTTTTTTGCAGCACCGTTTTTATTGCCATAAATGTTCATCTTTCCAATCTTTGCAAAATCCCATAGAAGTAATGTCTATTAAAGGAAAACGAGCCAGTAGGTTAGCAATCTTTTCATTGAAGTTGTTGTTTGGAGAAACGGACGCAAGGAAATATCTGATTATACATAACCGGTAAAAAATCCTTTTCTTGTCTATTTTCGATGTGTCAATCCAAGCATTTGACATTTTGCGCGGCTCTGCCGGGTTCAGCATAAAATCCCTGTTCCACACCCTTGCATGATGGCAGCACATATTGCGAAGATTAGCAAGCACCGTCAGCCACGAGGTGAACACTTGCGGTTTCAGTCCGAAATGACCGGCTATGCGTTTCATCAACTTATTGCAGGCGATGTTGGAATAGATGTAATTCAGATTTCCAAAAGACAGCACTTCCGTTATCATCCATGCCGGAGGATAGCTTTCAACATAATTACGTCTGAAATCCTCGATGTAATCTTCTTTGCTCGATGCCAATTCCTTTTCTATGACAGCCAATGTCTGGTTGAATTTGTCCAAATTGGCAAAATATTCCGGTTTCGTTATCCAATATTTATCGTTTAGTTCCTGACATCCGATATTTGCCAGTATACTTCGTATGGCGACTTCTATCTTTTCAATCTCGTTGAAAAGGAGTATACGCAGTTTCTTGTCAAAACGGTAAAGCGTCAGTGCTTGTTTGAAAGTCGTTCCATCTTTTAACACCAAATCATCCTTAGGGCTTTTATAAAAAGGATAAATATAGGCAGATAACCGGTGATAACCGATGTTCATCAGGTAATTCTCAACTTTATGCTCATCTTTCATGAGCATACCACGTGTCTTTAATATCTGAACAATCTGTTCCGGGGAGGAATACGGTTTGGTAAAATTCGGTTTCATACAGGTATAATAAAAAAACGACCCGCCGATTTGAGCATCGTTGAGAGGCTTGGCAGGTTCTAATGTTGCAAAGGTAACAAATCTTTTTTAAGTACCAAAATATTCGATAACTTTGTTCTCAAAACTGCATTATGGATAGTTTGTAAAAGCATTGATAGCCGTTCAACCATCCTCTTTTTGAAATATAAATAATGATACCAAAATGGTACTATTTTTCACATATTCTCTTTTGTATGATATATAAATTACATAATATCAAATAGTTATAAGATTATTCAAATTGTCACCCATAAACATGGGAGACGGATTCACATAATAGGTTGGAACATAAAAAGGCCTTTCCTGCCTAAAATCAAAATCTACAGGTGAATCAGATTGTATTTCTTGATTTACTTCATGGTCTTTTATCTTCACTCTATCCGTGGATGGGCTAATCGACAAGAATTCCCCACCCACATCTTTTTTCAACCCTGCACCAAGCTTTATCGTATCTTTTTTGATACTTTCTTGTCCAAAGCTCTGCATACAGGATAGTCCCAAAAGCATAAGAAAAACCACTACCGATTTCATAACTTAAAGATTAAAAAGCAATCACCTCAAAGTTAGTTTATTTTTCATTCTGACTAAAAATAATACGTTAATGAAGCTACAAAAGTCCGGAACTTGGTATCGGGGTTATGCTGATAAGTTTTGGTCATACCCCAATCGTATCCTATGGCAATCTGTACATGGCGGGCTATCTCTACCCCGGCACGAAAGCCTACTCCCCAGTCAAAACGCGGCATCACTCCCTCCTTAAACATATTATGTGAGGCTACTGTGACAATATCCTGTTCTCCCGGAAGACTGGCTATTTGCTTCATTTGACCAAACAAACCGACATTAAAATAAGGTCCGGCATCCAGAAACAAACTGACATTTCTCCCGACTTTCAACTTATAGCCTAAGTGGATGGGAATATGAAGATAATAAGGCGTACTTTCATATTCGTAGGTTCTCTCATTCATTACATAATAAGGAACACTTTTCCAACCGTATGAGGAAATCATCAGTCCCATATCTGCATACAGCCCTTTTGCAGCCTCACGGAAGGCATATTCCCCTTTCAGTCCGGCATGAAAACCAGATCTGGAAATACTTTCTTTCGTGGAATTATAGTTATACCCTCCTGAAAGTCCATATCTGAACTCTTGCGCTTGTACACCTACGCACAATGATACCGCCATTACCAGCGTAAATAAAAATTTTTTCTTCATAAGTCTATATTTTCAATACTTCGGTAAATTTTTACCGATAAATTAAAATTAAACATAGAATCGGCATA
>OGPV01000408.1_pt1 | contig 34043 bp, 28 predicted proteins | sample 1553001 | NCBI WGS metagenome assembly OGPV01 (sample SAMEA2580268, study PRJEB22360) | human gut metagenome | biome: human gut; feature: human-associated habitat; material: faeces | place: Denmark | collected 2008/2010
CACGACGGCCTTCATCATCGACCTGCACGACGCTTCGCTCGCGACGGAACTGTGGCTGGCCTTCGCCGCGCTGGCTATCTGCCTCGGGCAGTTCAAGGTGGGGCGCATGCTGGGCCGCCGTTACGGCGACGCTCCGGCGGGCGGGCAGTCGCTCGGGCAGAAAAACACGGTGCTGGCCGTCTGGATGGCGCAGTCGTTCCTCGACCCGATCTCCTCGATCGCCCCGACGGCATATATTGTCTGGCAGAACTTCGTGAACTCGTATCAGCTGTGGAGAAAGTACAAATAAGAGCAAATGTAGTAACTATAAATAGTTAATAAATAGATATTTATATTTATTTACTCTCTTTTCTCTTGTTTTCGCTGTTTTCCTGTTTTCGCCGATAAATTCCTTTATTTTGTTACTATTTTGTTACTCAAAAGGCGCGAAGTAACAAAATAAATCGCTATATATGCTGTTGTAACGAAAACGGAATTAGGGTATGGCTAAGAAGAAACAGGAGATCAAGTTCAAAGCTCCGGTGCAAATCCGGTTCAAGCAGCTTGCCAACGGCAACTAATCCATCTACTTGGATTATTATACGGGTGATGTCATCCGCAAGGAGAACTATGTCGGTGGTAAGCGGCAGTACGAGTTTCTGAAACTCTACCTGATTCCGGAGCGGACACGCGAGGATAAGGCGAAGAACGAAGCGACGCTTGCCCTCGCCAAAGCGATCCAGAGTAAGCGCATAGTGGAGATACAGAACGACGCGCACGGGTTTCAGAACACGAACAAGTCCAAAGTAAATCTGCTCGACTATCTGGAGGGCATCGGGAAACAGTCAGCCGAGCGGGGGAGCGGGAACTATGCGCGAACGGTGCTGAATACCGTCCGTGCGTTGAAGTTGTTTCGGGGTGATTATATCGCGTTTCGCGATGTCGATAAGCAGTTTCTTTCGGAGTTTACCGATTTCCTGCGGCAGATGCCCAAGGCCAGCAAATACGGGGTGCGGAAAACCGGAGGCGTGCTGGGAAATAATTCGGTCGTTTCCTATTACGGCACGTTGCGCACGGCGATCAACCGAGCCTATAAAGAGGGTATCATTACGATCAACCCTACTAAGGAGTTTGATTTTGCAGATAAAGTGCGGCAAGAGCCGAGCCGCCGGGAATACCTGACTATCGAAGAATTAAAGCTGTTGATAAATACCCCGTGTCGGCATGGGATCGTGAAGCAAGCCTTTCTGTTCAGTTGCATGTGCGGACTCCGTGTGAGCGACATCCGGAAACTGACATGGAGCGATTTGCAACAGAGCGGCGGGCGTGTACGCATCGAAATCAAGATGCAGAAAACGAAGGAACCGCTTTACCTGCCTATCTCCGATGAGGCGTTAAAATGGCTGCCGGAACGCGGCGAAACGAAAGACGGCGATATAATCTTTCCGTTAACGCACGAAGGGACGGTAAACGACACCCTGCAACATTGGGCAAATGTCGCCGGAATCACCAAACATATCTCGTTCCATGTGGCGCGACACACTCATGCGACGATGCTGCTGACTTTAGGCGCAGATTTATATACGGTCAGTAAATTACTTGGGCATAAGAATATTGCGACCACTCAAATTTACGCCAAAATCGTCGATAAGAAGAAAGAGGAGGCGATCGGGCTGATTCCGAATCTGACCGACTAAACCGAAAAAAGAGCGGGTGAATTATACATGAAATTCGCCCGCTCTTTTTTGCCCATCTTTCGTGTTTTATTTATCAAGGAGATAAACCGAGTATTTATACAATATATTATATTTGTAATGAATTTGAATTATATTAAAATAATATACAAAAAATGAGGGAAATTGTTATTCCAATAAATGGAGAATCCAAGACAATAAGTAGCGAGCAAAATTTTGTCATAGTTGGAGCAAATGGAAGTGGTAAAAGTCATTTGGGGGCATGGATAGAACGACAAGAGACAAATGGGAGTGTTCTTCGAATATCAGCTCAAAGAGCATTATCTATACCCGAAAATATTACCATTAAGAGTGAAGAAAGCGCATGGAACAAAATGTATTATGGTACAGAAGAACATCAAGATAAGGGGTATAAATGGAACTGGGGACAGGAATCTACAACAAAACTGATAAATGATTACGATAGTGTTCTTTCCGCCATATTTGCCCGGAAAAATAAGGAAAACGATTTGTACGTAAAAGATTGTAAGGCGAAAGAGATTTCTGGGGATGCTAAGGCAAAGGTACCCATGATGATTACAGATAAGATAACTCTCATATGGGACTCTATTTTCCCACAAAGAAAGATAATATTTGAAGATGCAAAGGTTAGAGCTCGTTTGGTAGATAAGATTGAATATCATGCAAAAAATATGTCAGATGGAGAGCGTGTTGCTATTTATTTGATCGGTCAGTGTCTTATTTCGCCAGAAAATACAGTAATTGTAATTGATGAGCCTGAAATTCATCTTCATAAATCTATAATGTATAAATTGTGGGATAAAATTGAAGAATTTTGTCCTACTAAAACTTTCATATATATTACACATGATTTAGATTTTGCCGCATCAAGAAAAGAGGCAACCAAGATATGGATAAAATCTTATGATGGTAAGGATGCTTGGGAGTTAAACATTATTTTTCCTGATGAGGAGATACCGGATAGCCTAATCTTTGAAGTGCTGGGTAATCGAAAACCTATACTGTTTGTGGAGGGGGAAAGAGGAAGTTATGATAATCAATTATATCCATATATTTATGAGGATTATAGTATAATTCCTTGCCATGATTGTTCTAAAGTTATAGAGATGACAAAAGCTTTTAATAACCCGCGCATTAGAACTCTACATAACTTTGACATTAAAGGACTAATAGATCATGATTATATGACTGAAGAAGAAGTTGAAAGTTATAAGGAGTCAAAGATATATACTTTAGCTGTAGCGGAAGTTGAGAACTTATATTTGAGCGAAGATATCGTCAAAATAGTTGCTATAAACCAAGCTCTGAATCCAGATGAAGCATTTATAAAGGTTAAGGATTTCTTATTTGATGCATTTCAGGCTGAGTATGATTTGCAATTGGCTGCAATGTGTGCAAAAGAAATTAGGCATAAATTACAATGCTATACCAAACCCCAAGAAAATTCGTTAGAGGCTTTGAAACACCAAATGGAATTGCTCAAAAATTCTATTAATGTTGAGTTGATATATCAAAATCGGAAACATGAAATAGATCAAATCATTGAAAGTAAGGACTATGCTGGTTTGCTAAGGATATACAATCGGAAGAGTTTGCACGAACGTGTTTCTCCGATACTAAAATTATCTGCCAAAGAATATCCTAATCTAATTTTACGTTTATTAAAAACGGATAAAAAGAATGCAATTGTACGTGCTTTAAAGAATTACACTCCGGATATCAATATCGCATAAAATATACATTTAATGGAATGGGTTCGTTGATGGATGATATTTTAATAACCTTGTATAAAAACAAGGATGAATTATGGACGGTCTGGGGTTAAAACCACAATTCGACAGAATACAACGTATTTTCAACCGTTGCATTGGTCGTACTTATCAAGTGTTGGCAGATCGTATCGCTGTGAAATCCGCCTACCTCGACTGCGAGCAGATGCGGGAGTTGGAAAGGCTGGAATACATCCGTACTGCCGACGAGCTGGCGCAGTTGTATCTGCGTTATTCCGTACTGTCCGACATCCGGAATTACTACTCAGATCCTGCCTTTCTTTGGGAAAGCAGTTTCTTCGAGGCATTGAATCCCGGTGAAAAGAAAAAGTATCTTGCGTTCTCCGTCGTTGCGTTCGACCACTCCCGATACGAGCAAGATAATACGACTTATGATGCCGAGTTGCCTTATTTCTCTGCTGTCGTGAAAGCTGTCGTTCTGGAGCGTTATGCCGCTTATCTGCAAGACCGGAAATCGAAAGTAGCCGCGCAAAAGGAGCCGAAAGAGGTTGTAATGACCCCGAAAGCCGTGCCGCCTATCGCGGAAACGGATAATCCGTTCGATTCGATGCTGACCGATGAGCAGATCGCTTTTCTGGCCGAAGGCATCAACGACGTTAAGATGTTCAACGTGCCGTTAACGGCCGATGATCTGACAGCGATCCTTGCGGGCAAGCCCCATGCAATCGTGCGATCGAACAACAACCGCCTCGTCGCTTTCTTTTTTGCCGGATTGAGCAGTCGCGGATTGATAACACCGAATTGGCAATCTGTAATCGCTAACTGCAAACTCTTTCTTTCCAAAGACCGAAGCCGCGATAAATACATCAATCAAAGCGACTTATCCTCGGCGACAAACTACATCCGCGATATAGGTATAGTGGGGAAATATGCAACCATCGACAGGTATCTCAAGCAAGTGAAAAAACTTTGAGAATAGGTTGATACCTCAAAGATAGTCAATCCGCTATCAAGTTTCGCAGCCATACATTTGCCCCCGTAACTGTTACAACCATACGGAGGGTCGACACTCCATTTGTTTAATTTTAATCTTCTGAATATATGGAGAAAAGTATTGAAATGCGGGTTGCGGAACTCGAAAATCTGGTTTTACATTCCAAAAACGTACTCAGCTTCGAGGAGGCGAGCCGTTTTCTGAATCTTTCCAAAAGCTACCTGTATAAACTGACATCGGGCAACCTGATCCCTCACTATAAGCCGCAGGGGAAGATGCTCTATTTCGAGAAAACGGAATTGGAGGCATGGTTGCGTCAGAATCCCATAAGGACACAGGCGCAGACGGAGGCGGAAGCGCAGAAATATGTTCTTGCACGTCCCGCGAGGAAGTAACGATGGAAGCGCAGCACAAAGTTTCGGCGGAAACGACCGCTTCATGGCGCGATGCCCGGTTGCTTGTGACGGACGTGTTCGAGGCTCCGCCCGTGATCCTGCGTGTGGGCGATTCGATTGTGGGGACGCTGGGTAATTTCAGCGCATCGACCGGCAAGGCAAAGAGCAAAAAGACGTTCAACGTCTGCGCAATCGGGGCGCCAGCCATGACGGGCGGCACGGTGTTGGACTATTCGGCCTCTTTGCCGCCGGAGAAGCGCGGAATCCTTTATGTCGATACCGAACAGAGTAAGTTTCATTGCAAGCGGGTATTAAACCGGATTTTGCGGCTTGTGGGGCTTTCTGCCGACGTACATCCGGCGGGCTTGGAGTTTCTATGCCTGCGGGGTTTTGCGACCAAAGACCGGCTGAAGAAGATCGAGGAGGCTATCTATGAAATCGATGGTCTCGGACTGGTCGTGATCGACGGCATCCGCGACCTGGCGCACGACATCAACAGCCCCTGCGAATCGACCGACCTTATTACGAAGCTGATGCAATGGACGGACGAGCGCAAAATCCATATCCATACCGTCCTGCACCTGAACAAAGGCGATGACAACACGCGCGGGCATCTGGGAACGGAGTTGAACAATAAGGCTGAAACGGTGCTGCAAATCACCAAAGACGATTTCGACCGCGATATAAGCTCGGTTGCGGCCATGCACATCCGGGATAGGGATTTCGAGCCGTTTGCTTTTCGCATCAACGACGATGCGTTGCCGGAGTTGGTCGAGAACTACCAACCTCGGCAGTCGGGCGCGGCCAAAAGTTTCGACTATGCCGAGGTCTGCGAGGCCAAACACCGTGAGGCGTTGCAACTTCTGTTTTCCGAAGCTGACCGGGTTTCTTATTCATCGCTTATTGGGAAGCTCCAAAACAGCTATGCCGCCATCGGCCATTCGTTCGGCATCAACAAAGCCAAGCAATTGAAGGTTTTTTTGGAGAATAAGCGGATGATCGTCAAAGAGGAGAAATTTTACCGTTACAATCCCGATTTCCACTATTGACCCTTTCGGACAGTTTAGTCCAAGACGGGTGTATATATTATTAAACCATTCTAAACCGGTACGGCGGGTTAAACCCCGAACCGTACCGATTAAACCGAGTGAAAAGAAAAAGATCATGGACGCAAAAACAATCAATAAGTTTTCGATAAGGAAATACCTTGCCGGACGGGGCATCCATCCGGCAAAAGACAGAGGCTATTACGGGTTGTATCACTCTCCGTTGCGGGAGGATCGCAATCCGAGTATGAAAGTTGATTATGACAAAAATCTGTGGATCGACTATGGTGCAGGCGAGGGTGGGACGCTGATCGACCTCGTGATGCGCATGGAACGGTGCGATGCAGGGACGGCCATGCGGCTGTTGGAGCAACAGATCGGAGGCGCAACTACTTTCTCTTTTCAAGGGGATTGTCCGGCATTACCGGAACGTATACCCTCGATTATTGTCGAAGACGTGCTGCCGCTGGAAATTCCAGCGTTGCTCTCTTATCTCATGGAACGAGGCATCGACCTCGATACGGCGCGGGCACATTGCTCGGAGGTGCATTATCGTGTGGCGGATAAGCCCTATTTCGCTGTCGGATTCCGCAACGATACTGGAGGATGGGAACTGCGCAACCGCTATTTCAAGGGCTGTACGTCGAAGGCTCCGTCGACCCGAAACGGCGGTTATCCGACATGCCTCGTATTCGAGGGTTTTGTAGACTTCTTGTCGTACCTGACGCTCAAACGCGCCCCGAATCCTCCGCACAATATTGTCGTGCTGAACTCCGTGACGAACCTCTCGAAAGCCGCGCCGTTCATCGCCTCGCACGAGCAGGTCTATGCCTACCTTGACAACGACGATGCTGGGCGTAAGGCGACCGCCGAACTGAAACCGGTTTGCCGGAATCTGTCCGATCAGTCCGTCCATTATCGTCCGCTCAACGATTTGAACGATTACCTGCGAAGCCGCTGGCCCGTGAAAGAATACAAACGGTCGCGCGGTCGCAAGTTATAACGTCGCCCGGATTGTCGCCGGCACAGTCGCCCACCGATCGGCCGCTCCGCGCCCGCGGCTTTTCCTCACGAAAAAGCCATAGCCTATTAGGGCTTTTTCCGAGCCGCATCACTTCGTGCTGCTGAAAAAGTCCCAATAGGCCAAAGGGGACGCCCCTTTGGAAACCCCTTGCGACCGTTCCGGCCGCCGACCGCACAAGCGGTCGAAGATCCGACGACCACATTATCAACCGCTAAAACTACCGCTAAATATGGGATATGTCGTATTGCATATAGATAAAGCTCCGGGCAACGAGGCTGCGATGACCGCCCACATTGCCCGAACGCACATGCCGCCGAACGCCGTGCCGGAGCTGACTTACCTGAATGAAGAACTGGTTGAATTTCCGGAGGGCGTGGCCGACCGCACGGAAGCGATCAACTACCGCCTCGACCATGCGGGTTTGACCCGCAAGATCGGAACGAACCAAGTTCGCGCCATCCGCATTATGCTGACCGGATCGCACGACGATATGAAACGTATCGCCGCCGAAGGACGGATCAAGGAGTGGTGCGCCGATAATCTCGATTGGCTCCGAAAAACCTACGGCGAAGATAATGTCGTGTCAGCCGTATTGCATCTGGACGAATCGACCCCACATATTCATGCGGCAGTCGTGCCGATTGTGACGGGTGAGCGACGCAAAGTCCGTGAGAAGAAAACCGATGAGCCGGGCAAACGCAAATACCGCAAGAAATCGGTCGCGCGACCTCGGTTGTGTGCCGACGACGTGATGACACGCGTCAAGCTCAAGGGGTATCAGGACAGTTATGCCGAAGCGATGGCGAAATACGGATTGCAACGTGGCATTGACGGTTCGGAAGCCCGGCATGTCACCACCCAAGAGTTTTACCGCAACGCCATCGCCCAACAACAGGGGTTGCTGGACAATATCGGTGAATTGCTCCGTATCGAGGCGGAGAAACGGGAAGCCATTGAACGTGCTTCCAAACAAGAGCAGGTAACCCGCGATGAACTGACCAAAACCGAAGCCGAGTTAAAAGCGGTAAAAGGTGAGTTAAAAACCGAGCGACTGAAGAATTCCGCCGCTGAGGTTGGTACGACCATTATCGACGGTATCGGAGCAATGATAGGCATGTCGAAAGTCGAGCGGCAAGAGCAACAAATTGCCGAACTTCACGGGCAGATCGGAGAACTGAAACGAGAAAACATTGCTCTACAAAAAGAGATCGAAACCCAAAAATCCACGCTTGAACGGATAAAGGATGAATCAGAGAAAGTTATGCAAGGCTTGCGCAGCGAGATCGCCCACTTGCACGAACTGATGCCGGAGTTAAAAGGATTGATACAGGTAGAGAAGATATGCCAAGCGGTGGGATTCGGCGCGGAAATGACAACGCGGATTGTGCGCGGGGAATCCGTTGGGTTCAAAGGCTCGCTTTATTCGCCGGAACATAAAAAGTGGCTGCATACCGATCATTCGACGGCTAAGACTGAAAACGCCCCGCAGGATAAAGCGCGTATGCGCCTGACAGTGGACGGGATTGACGTGTTCGGTTGGCTCAAACGAAAATACGAGGAACAATACCCCCGTCCGCAGGTCAAAGAACCACTGCGACAACCTATCCGCAGAGGGATAAAACGTTAAACGGGAAAAAGAGGGCATCAGGAATTGTGACGTTCCCGAAGCCCTCTTTCTTTCGGTAGGCGGATTATTGCTGTTCGCTTAACTCCTTATAGAGTTCGAGCCTTAATCCGGCATAATTTTCGATAATTCCGGCCGCTTTCTGAACGCGATCCATGTGCAGTTCCAACTCCTGCGGTGACATGTAGAACTCGGCGCAATAAGGTGTTTTCATCAATACCTCCTTCAACCGAGGCAGGGTGAATATGTTTTCGATGTGATTGTCGTCGAATACCAGCATCAATTTCGTGGAAAGCGTCCGCATCCGGTCGTGCATCACCACCGGATCGTGGATGTCGAACTCCATACCGTGGTAGACATAGTAGAGTGTGTGGTAGAAATAGACCACGGCCTGTGCCGTGAACTGCGCCGCCAGCCGCACGTTGCGCCCCTCGATAAAGGCATCCTGCGCCTGTTCCAAAAGGTCATAACCGAGCATGCGGAATGTGTCGAAATGAAATTTGGCGTCGGCATAGGCTTTGGCGAAATTGGCCGGATGTTTCGGACGACGGAAATGGTAGTGGTCGTTGCAGTAGAGTAGTTTGCCCTCGGCGCGGGCGAAATAAAGGAACGGCGTCCAATTCGATTCGACATAGTTCAACGGCATGATATAGAGATTGATGTAGGTAATCTTCCGGAGGCGATACGGCATTCTGTACCGCAGGATGCGTTTTGCCCGCATCCAATCGTATTCGGGTGTTTCGCGCACGACCATCAATAAGTCATAGGCCGTAGCATCGCTGTGGCGTGTCCCGCCGACCAACTTTCCGAACAGCAGGATGTATTCCGGGTCGAAATAACCGTCGGTCAGGTGGTGGACGATCTGCGCGGCCTCGGCAGGGTCGTAAAGGAGTTCGGCAGGCTGATCGGGTTGTTGCTGCGACGCCGATTCGGTGGGTTCCGAATTGGGAACGGGTTGCGGTTCGGGCTGTGTGGTTACGGTAGTTTCGTGAACTATGGTTTGCGCAGGCTGTTCCTGCGCGGGGTTTTGATTCGTTTCCATGTTGTTGATTGTTTGAAATTTGACATAGTGAGGGCTATCCTTATCGTACGCAAGGGCACAACAAAGAGAATAGCGAGTTGATTAGCAATTACTTGCTAATCCGGCGGATGAAAATGGAAACGAATCGAGAGGTTGCACGGCGGAAACCGCCTGCGGTTGGCCTTACGGCGTGTCTGCGTCAGAACGCAGACGGGATATGTAGTTCGCATAAAAAGGAAAAGAGTGCGCAGCTGCGAACTACATATCCCCCTTTTACAGGTTCAACAAGTGCCCCTCGCGGGATTGCTCCCCAAGGGCTCTGCGCACAATTTTCCAATGTGTGGTTGACTTGTTGAACACCAAACATAATAAAAGGGGTGTAAAAATTAATATGTAATTCGCAGGAGCAAAGATAGTAATAATTTCTAAAGTAGCATTCTTTCCCTTTAATCATTCGTGTTTGCAATATAAAATATGTATATTTGAAGTAACCTAAAACTTTAGAATATGAAACTTAAATATGCTCGTATAAAAAATTATAGGGGAATTAAAGATGAAACCTCCATTTCATTTCAGGATTTTAGTTGTATTGTAGGCAAAAATGATGTGGGTAAATCCACTATATTAAAAGCAATAGACGTATTTCTTAATGAAAATAATCCTAATATAGAGGATAAAAACGTATATAGTGATTCCAATTTTATCGAAATAAACTTGATTTTTGATTCTGCGTCAAGTCCAATTATTTTGGATGATACTATTCCGGTATCACTTTTTGATGAAGAATTAGTTGATGAAAATGGATTAATCTCAGTTAAAAAGGTCTGGGATGTTTCCCAAAAAACGATTAAACCTAAAATCTTTTTATGTCGCAAGATATATGATGCAGATGATTTTGTTATGCTGAATGAGAAGGAATTACGCACTCTTTGTGCTAAGTTCCATATAGATACGGCAAAAGCGAACGGAGAAGAATATAACAACAAAGAAAAGCGGGAGAAATTGCGTGCATATCATCATGAAGCAGGCACGTCTTTCCGTTATGATTTTGAAGAAATACCCGTTACGGGTACAACTCGACCTAAAAAAATAATTGAAGCATTAAAGAGCATATTACCGACCTTTGAATATTTTAGAGCAGATAGATCGCTTTCGGATAGTGATGCTTCTGTCCAAAAATATTTTAAGGAATTGGCTTATAACTTATTGAAATCCGAAATCCAGACGGATCAAGTGTAAGATTCAATTAAAGATCATATTGAAACGGCATTAAGCAAAATTACTGAAAAAATCAATCAAGTAGTTCCAGAGAATGAACAGGTTGAAGCTCAAGTGGATTTTGATTGGTCGAAATTAATATCTACATCATTCCGCTGTAAAAAAGATGGGGCCAATATTCCCTTAACATCCAGAGGGGATGGTTTTAGACGGATTACAATGATGTCTTATTTTGAGATGTTAGCCGAAGAAAAACACTCTGAGCGGGATATGATATTTGGGTTTGAAGAACCTGAAACTTTTTTACATCCCGAAACACAGCACCAACTATATTTCAAATTGATTGGGATGAAAGATAACGGCTACCAAATATTGGTAACGACACATTCCCCTAATATTGTAGCTGAAAGTAATATTGAGGAAATTATTTTCATTCAGCGAGTAGAAGATAATTATGTTGTTAGACAAATTCCTCATATAGACATTGCCCAAATCATAAATGAGTTAGGCATTAAACACAATAGTGCTCTTTTAAAAGTATTTGAAGGAGCCAAAGGGCTATTTCTACTTGAAGGTATAGATGATGTTATCGCATTCAATACCATTGCTCGTGAATATAAGGCTCATAACGCGATTAATTCAACGTTTGAGGAATTAGGGGTTCTTTTGATACCTATTGGAGGTTGTGGGGCTATTAAGCATTGGGCTGATTTGCAGATTATCCGAAAACTTAATAAACCATATTATATTTTGTTGGATTCTGATAAAGAAAGTGCAGAAATGGATTCGCCCAATTTAAGGAAATTGAGAGAATTGGGATATGATGAGAGTAATAGTGGGGTAACAGCAAGACGTGAAATAGAGTGTTACATACATCCTGACTATTTTAGGAGACTAACTACACCAATAGAAATAGAATTCGGAGAATGGGATGATGTGAAAAATATTTGTAAAAACCATAGGTTTCATATTCCTTTAGGAGGACTAAAGGTCTGTGCAAAACATTTTCGCAACTTAACATATGAAGATTTAAGAAAAACATTTTGTCCGGATGGAGAGCATGATGAATTCCTTGAAATATACCAGAAAATCTGTGATATGTGCAATAGTTAAATTATTTTTCTGTGTGTTATATCTTAAAAAGCATAGCTTATGTTAGTGCGTCGAGATAACGATATTGTCACAATTAAAAGCTTGGAAAATCCGTCAACTGTGGATGAATTTATTTATGTCATACGAGATGGATGCTATAATCGTGGATATAATTCAATTATCTTACAGTTTAAAAACTGTAAAGCACGTTTCCCTAATGTAGTAGCCCCTATTACTGGGATTATTGATACTTTAATGGAGCAAGGTTATGAATTTAAAGTTAAGGGTTTATATCCAAGAAATATTGCTCAAAATATCTTAAATCCATTAGAAATAACTGAGGCTAACCTATCAAATTATCCCGTTTTTAATTATGTGTGGAAATTTAGTTCAGAGCATTTATATAAATTGCAAAGGAAGATTATTACCGAACTAAGTAAAGAAGAGCACTTTGGAAAAGATGTAATAGAAACTCTCGATTATGTATTAGGAGAAGTGATGGATAATGTTCTTATCCACTCAAACAATGAATTTGGTTATTTCATGGGGCAAGTTCATAGGTCACGACATTATATTGCTTTTACAATATTTGATTCAGGGCAGGGTATATATAATTCGTTTAAGGGATCGTCTCATCGGCCTAATAGTGAATTGGATGCTATTACGTTAGCATTAAGAGAGGGTATTACGAGTGGCGCAGGAAAGGGCAATGGCTTATTTGGATTACATTCTGTCGTGAAATTGGCAAACGGAATAATGAATGTAACATCTGGACAGGCAAGCTATCAATATCTTAATGGTGATGAATTGTGTTTGCAAAATAAACAATATCTTTCATCTGAACATAAATCTACAATAATAGATTTTCAATTAGACTATACTCTTGAACATAATCTTGGAGATGCTCTTGTTTTTAATGGAGTAAAAGTGGATTTGGTAAATCTCAGATTGGAAGAGATGTCTGACGATAATGATGTTTATATTTATAAAATAGATGAAGAATCAGAGGGAACAGGAACCCGACCAGCAGCAAGGAAGGTGTTTAATGATATTATGAACATTTTGGAAACGAAGCCACAAAAGATTGTAATTGATTTTGAGCGAACAAATATAATTTCGTCATCATATGCAGATGAATTGATTGCCCGTCTCTTTGTTACGCTTGGTTTATTTCAATTTATGCATCTGATAGCCTTAAAAAATCTCGATTATTCAAAACAAGTAATTATTCAACGAGCAATATATCAACGAGTCCAAGATATTAGTTTTACGAAAAATATTGGGGATGATTCAGAAAAATAATATTCTATTTCATCGTAGCTTTTGTTACTATTTTGTTACTCAATGCTGTGTGATAATAGTATAATATATTGATAATCAATATTGTATATTTTCCAATATATAATTTGTGGCAGAACTTCGTGAACTCGTATCAGATTTACCGCCATGACCGGCGGGAAGAGCAGGCCTAACCGGGAACTCGGGCCCGGGAGGATACGTATGGATTTTATCGGCAGGCATCGCCTGTCGGGTACTGCCGTACGCCCGGCTGAGGGCGCGGCTATTTTCGGAAGATGAAGTAGACCGCCAGTATCAGGCAGAGGAAACCTGCGAGGTGGTTCCAGCGCAGGGAGTCCGACTTCATGAAAACCAGCGCGAATAGCGTGAAGACCGAGAGCGAGACCACCTCCTGGATGACTTTCAGCTCCCAGATCGAGAACGGCCCGCCGAATTGCGACGACCCGATGCGGTTGGCCGGAACCTGGAAGCAGTATTCGAACAGGGCGATGCCCCAGCTGAGCAGTACGATGGCCAGTATGCCGAAGCGTTCGAGCTTGGATTTGAATGCGATGTGGCCGTACCAGGCGAGCGTCATGAAAGCGTTCGACAGGACGAGCAGGGCGACGGTGGCGATTCCTTTGAACATATGCCGTACGGGATTAAAACCGCGCAAAAGTATCAATTTTTTCCGTATGATATGCACGTCCTGCAAAAAAATGCCATCCGCGACGTTTTTCATCGGGATGGCGATAGGGTATCGGGTGTACAGTGCGTTTGGGTACGGCCTGCGGCAGGTAGCATCCGTATGCCTTGCGATCGGCGATGCTGCCGATTCGTCGCGGCCCGATCGTTGCCGGGCTGGGGTGGCGCGGAACCCGTCGATGACGACTGCCGGGCGCCGGGGCGGAGGAGCCGCGGAAATTGCGGACGGCCTGTCCGGCCTCTGTGCCCGGGTTATTTCAGCAAAGCGGCAAGGTCGGTGATGTCGCGGAAATCGTCGATGACCCTGTCCGCATCGGTCTGCGCCAGCGCTGCGCGGTCGAGCGTCGTGGCCAGCGCCACGATATGTCCGGCTCCGGCCCTGCGTGCTGCTTCGATCCCCGCCGGGGCGTCTTCGAAGACGACGCATTCCGCCGCAGTCAGCCCCAGGGCCGCGGCGGCCGTAAGGTAAATCTCCGGGTCGGGTTTGCAGCGCGAGACCATGTCGCCGCTGATCCTGGCGTCGAAATAAGGCTCGATACGGCATTTTTCCAGCACGAAATCCACATTGGGCTTGTAGCCCGACGAACCTACGGCGCAGCGTATGCCTGTGTCGCGGAGCCTTTGCAAAAGGTCGGTGAGCCCGGGCATCGGCACGATCTCGGGGGCGTAGATCTCCCGGTAGATGGATTCCTTCTCTTCGGCGAGTGCCGCGAGCCCCTTTTCGCGGATCACCTCCGCGGGCATGATGAGCCTCATGATATCGTCGTTGCCCATGCCGTATGCCTGGCCGAGTTTCTCCTTCCAGTCGCGGATGCCGTATCGTTCGCAGAAGATTTCGAACGCCCGGATGTGAACGGGCGTGTTGTCCACGAGTGTCCCGTCCATGTCGAATATTGCACCTTTTATCATAGTTGTCCCCTTTTTTCCAGTCCAAAGGTAGTCAAAATCCCCGGGTTCCCGGCCTCCGTGCATCAGAATTTGAGTTTTATGCCCAGGTTGACGGCGAAATTCTGGATCTCCTGCCCGGGTTTTGGGTTGCGGTGCGTGACGCGCCAGATGAAGTCCACGCGCAGCAGCCGGAAGATGTTTTCGACGCCGAATCCCACTTCGACATAAGGATCGGACACCGATGTCATGCCGGGCGGGAAGAGCAGCGGCGCCTGCGTTGCGGCGAGGCTGCCGTCGTTCTCCTTCGACAGCGTGCCCCACACGCCCTTGCATACCAGCACCTCGCGCCATTTGAGCTTTTTGATGAGCGGGATGCGCCCCAGCAGGATGCCGTTGAAGTGGTGCTCGAAGAACAGCGCCACCCAGGTGTCCGAAGCGAACTCGTAGAAGTTCATGCACGAGAACGCCATCGGGTCGTAGAAATAGGTGCCGTTTCCCTCGTGGAGCTTCAGCAGCGGGTAGGGTACCTTGCCGAAGATCTTGCCGCCCTGCACGGTGATGTCCGAGTAGCCCAGCGGCGGCAGCTCGGGCTTGTAGTGGATGCCGCCCTCGAGGCGGTAGTATTCATAGCTGCCGCTCAGCACCCGGGGTATCCCGGCCGTGAACCCAAGGGTCAGGACGGGGTATTTCGTCCCCATGTACTGCTTGTCGAACGGCATGCGGTAGATGCTTTCGTTCTTCGAGATGCGCATCCCGACGTGTACGGCGGCGTCCGATACCGAGTTCATGACCGTGCCGTCGGGGCGCACCAGCGGGACGTACCGGTTGCCGTAGATCTTCTGGATGCGGGCGCCGGGGAAGTTGCTGACCCCGTCCCGCCATTCGTGCTCGTAGGCGGCCTCGCCGCGGTTGACCATCGAGAGCCGCGAGTCGCCGCGCGAGAGGAGCGAGCTGAGGATGTTGCTCTCCGTGAGGGCGTTCTGCCCCGCGCCCAGCTGCATCACGTCGTGGCGGCCCGAGACGGTCAGCTTGCGCGTCAGCCGGCGGTTGAAAGCCAGCTCGACGCTGCCGCCGCCCTTGAACATCCCGTCGCGCGTGCCGTATGCCGCATACCCCGAGAGGCGTATGCGGCGGCTGACGGCCGTGGTGGGGCGGAATCCCGGCTGCATGCGGAACCCTTCGAGCTTGTTGAAGCTCGCCAGTTTATAGTAGGGGCCGATGCCGATGTATTTGGTGTTCCAGTAACCGACGATGACCGTGTTGATCAGGGTGTAGATATTGCGGTACAGCGGGACGTTCTGCACCGAGTCGACCATCGAATAGATGCCTTTCTCCTTGTCGCTCAGCCGGTAGGGGCGGACGCTCTCCCAGAAGGCTTCGTCCTTGCTGCTCTCCTGCCCCTGGTCGCCGATCACGACGTTGTTGTCCATGCGTATGACCTCGGCGGGGATCGGTTCGCCGATCCGCACGTCGGTGTAGACCACCTCGCGCGTCCCGATGAACGAGGTCAGTTTCGATGAGTCGGCCGTGGTGACCGAGAATTCGGCCGATACGCGGTCGCGGCTTCGGAACCACGTGCTGTCGCGCACGATGCGGTTCTCGTTTTCGAGCCGCAGGTGTTTGATCCAGTTTACGTTGACGCCCTTGGGCATGCGCGCCGAGGCCGATTGCAGGGCATACGACGCCGAGTCGATGTTCACCTCGCCGTCGAGCACCGGGGAGGTGAGCCGTTTGGGGTGGAACCGGATTTTGTAGGTCTTGCGGCCGTCGACCTGCATGCTGTCCACCAGGAAATAGTCGTAATAGAAGAGTCCCCCGTCGGAGAGCGGGCTGGCAAAACGGACGTTGAAAATGTCGATGAAGTTGGCGTAGAAGTTGACGTTGCCGTGCATCTGCCCCGTGAACTGGGCGATGGCGAAGCTGTCCTCCACTCCCGATACGCGGTTGGCGCGGATGATCTCGCGCGACAGGGAGGGGTTGCGCTTGCTGTGGTAAAAGTCGGCCGTGGTCTCGGAGATCATGGCCGGCAGGTAGGCCTGCCCGGTGAGCGCCGACGTGTCGATGTATTCGAAGATGAAGCCGAAGTTGCGTTGCAGCCGCTTATTGCGGAAGCGCGGCTTGACGTTCGTCAGGTCGAGCTCCATCTTGGTGTACGTGGCGCAGTGGTAGCGTTCGTACTCGTCGGGGTTGTTCTGCGGCTTGCGGCGCACGACCCCTTTCAGGATCGGGTGTGCGGGGTTCTCGCCCGGGGTGATGACGACGCTGCCGATGCCGAATTCGACCGCTTCCAGGGCGAAGTCTACCTGGTTGAAGCCGCCCCGCGTGAGCGGCTTGGTCTGCGTGGCGTAGCCGACCATCGAGGCCTGTACGCGTCCCACCGTATCGCGGGTCTCGAGCGTATAGATACCCTCCTCATCGGTCGTGATGCCGGTCGTGGTGCCGGGGAACACGACGCTCACGAACTGCATCGGGGCACCGCTGGCGGCATCCGTCACACGGCCGCGGACACGGGTGCTCTGTGCCGACAGGGTCGTGCACACGGACAAAGCTGCGATCAGCGAGGCGAGCAGCCTGTATGTAATTTTGCCACGGAGCATTTTGCAAAAATAATTAAAAAGAACCTGTTTGGTCAAAATAAATTACTTTTGCATAATTTAAGTCGAAAAATCGAACACCAAAAGCAGAAATGGCACACGGAAAAGTCGAAAAGACCAATGCGGCCCGCTTGCTCGACCGCGCTAAGATAACCTATGAACTCGTCCCTTACCGGGTCGACGAAGAACACCTTGCGGCGACACACGTGGCCGAAGAGCTGGGAGAAGATGTCGGAAGCGTCTTCAAGACCCTCGTGCTGCGGGGCGACCGCACGGGGCATTTCGTATGCGTGGTGCCCGCCGACCACGAGGTCGACCTCAAGGCCGCCGCACGCGTATCGGGCAACAAGAAGGCCGACCTGATTCCGATGAAGGAGCTGCTGCCCGTGACGGGTTACATCCGTGGCGGCTGCTCGCCGATCGGCATGAAAAAACAGTTTCCGACCTACATCCACTCCTCGGCCGCGTCGCTTCCGGCCATTTACATCAGCGCCGGCGTCCGCGGCCTCCAACTGAAAATCGCCCCGGCGGAGCTCATAGCTTTCGTCGGGGCGATCATGGCGGAAATCAGCCGCCGGGAATAGGGCTGTGGCTATTTCCCCGGTTTCGCGTATTTGGTGTAGACCGAGGCCGTCCGTTCGGCGATCGCATTCCAATCGTATTTTTCCATGGGATACTCTATTTGCCGGTAAGGGGCGTCCATATTTTCCTGGAGTTTGCGTGCCAGAGCCCTTCTGTCGCCCAACGGGAAATAGAATTCCTGCCCGAGCCCGACTTCCAGGTTTGCGGGGATGTCGCTCACGATCACAGGCAGCCTGTAACTCATTGCTTCGAGCAGTGCGATCGGGAGCCCTTCGTGTGAGGAGGGTAGTACGAAACACCGGGCATGCGACAGCATTGCGTGCAATTTCCTGCCCTTGATAAATCCGGGCAGCACGACTCCCTGTTCGCGGGCGTATTTCTTCAGGCTTGCGGAATAGTCGTCCTCGAAATCGCTGTCCCCGGCAATGACCAACTTGCATTCCCTGTGCTCGGTACGTGAAAACGCTTCGATCAGGTGGTGCAGGTTCTTTTCCGGTACGAACCGGCACATTGCGAAGATATACTTTCCTTGTTCGATCCCCAGCTCCCCGAAATATTCCGGATAGTCGGTGACATCCGGCGAGGGGACGCCGTTGTAGATCACATGGCAGTCTTTACGTCCGTATTTCCGGATCAGCATGTCGTCGATCACATGCGAGATCACGATGACTTCGTTGGCGAAGAGCGTGCCTGCGGCCTCGCCCAGGCGGAGAGCCGTTTTGGCCGCCATGCCCCATTTGTCCCTGTCGTAGTCCGGCCCGTGGTGGGTGAATACGACTTTCATTCCCAGCAAACGGGCCAGCGGTGTCAGCAGTGCCGGGCCCACCGCATGGATGTGGACGATGTCGGCTTTCAGGCGTTTGGCCCGCACGATGGCCCTGAACGTGTGGACGATCGCTTCGAGCGATTTTTTCCGCGGCGTTTCGATGTCCGATAGCGTGATGCCCTTGTAGCTGGACAGCGTGTCGCGTACGTAACTTTTCCGCCGTATAACGGTTACCTCGAAGCCTTTTCGAGCAATACGCGGAAACAACTCTTCACAATGTGTCTCCACGCCTCCCATGATATTCGGTATGCCGCGGGTTCCGGTGACGACTATTTTCATGGCCGGAAAACGGTCATTTTTTTTGGCATCCACGACTTGGTTAGAATTTTTCCCGCAAATCGCCCTGCATCGGGTCTTGGCCGACGTCGCACCATTTTTTATCCAGACAGGCCGGTTTGCCCCTCATGCTGCGGAGCTTGTTCCTGAGCGCCCATTTCAGCGGGTACTTTACATATTTATGCATGACCGGACTGGCCGTGCCCACCATCCAGCAGTTCTTCGGGCATTTGCGCACCATGGCACGCACCTCCTCCGCCCGGGCGCTTTGCCATATTTCCATGAAATCGGGCGTTTGGTGGAGGTTGCCCATCGATTTTTGCCAGTATTTCTCTTCCAGTCCATTGCAGGGATAGACGTCGCCGAAGGGGTCGATGAAGAAATTGGCGGATCCGGCCTCGCACGGCAACATGCGCCGGCCGCCTTCGATGTAGTTGATCAGCCCCATATTGAACCATGCGCGGAACCAGCTTTTCGGATGGTTCTCCTGTAACTGCCATTCGATCAGCCGTTCGAAGTTTTTGCACACCTCGTCCTTGTTGGTGATTACGTTGTCGTCCTTGTGGAAATAATAGGAGTTGTGGAAAGCCGCCGTGGCGAATTCCATGCCCAAGGACAGCGACAACTGATAGAGCGAGAGCATATCCTTGGAATTATTGTTCGACACGGTGCAGCCGAATCCGATGTCTTTCAGTCCCATTTGTTTCAGCGTGAGCAGTGTCCTCAGCCCCTTGTCGAATCCGCCGGCATGTCCGCGCAGTTCGTCGTTCTTGCAGCTCAGTCCTTCGATCGAGATGCGGATGCCGATGTTGGGGAATCGTTTCGCCAAGGCTACGACTTTGTCTTCGAACCATCCAGAGGTGGAGATGACGATGCGTTCCGTATGTTTATAACACTCTTCCACGATTTCCGCCAGATCCTCGCGGACGAAGGGTTCTCCGCCGGTCAGATTGATGAATTTCAGGCGCGGCAGTGTACGGAGATCCGACGCCTTGATCTCTTCCTCCTTCTTCGTCGGGTTGAACCAGATGTTGCACATTTTGCATTTCATCGGACAGCGATAGGTCAGGATAATGCTGGCGTCGGTGGGGTGCGGGATATTCTTAACAGACATGATTTTGACAGAATGATTTGTATAAACCGAAGGGTTGAATTATAGATTGTATAGCTGTATGAGTTGTTTATAGTATGTTTCCGAGTTGTAGCGTTTTTTCGCTTCGAGGGCAATGGAGGGATAGTCGAATGGAGCGTCATACATTGCCTGAATCTTGGCGGTCAGATCGTCCGTATCCCTGCTTCTGAAATGCAAACCGTTGCATCCCTCCTGAATCAATTCGGGAATGCCGCCGATCTGAGCGCCCAGTACCGGCGTGCCCAAGCATTGGGATTCGATGACCGAAAGCGGGTTGTTTTCATAGCATTCCGACGGAATTACGCAAAAGCGGGCCTGACCGACAATTCGTTTTATTTCGTTCCACTGCTTGAATCCTGCGAATTCGACATTTGGCCCCGCGAGTTTCTTCATCTCGGCATCCAGCGGACCCTTGCCGATGATGACCAGTTTGTGGGGCAGCCGGTTGGCGGCGGCGATCAGAGTCTTTATTCCCTTTTCATGCGATATGCGGCCGATATAGCAGTAATAATCTTTTTTTAGATAGTCTGCTTCTTCACATTTTTCAACGTCGATAAAATTGCATAATGTATGCATTTTGCTTTTATCGAAACCTCCCTGTATCATTTTGTCGGCTATGAACTGACTGGGGCAGATAAACGAATCGGTGCATGCCTCAAGCCGTTCCCTGTTCCATTTCCGGGCTTCTTTATACGCCAGCATACTTGCCAGCCACGAGTTTTTCATGCATTTGTTCTCCAATACCTTATGTTTGTCCGTGAAACATGCTTCGCAGATCGTTTCTCCGTTGCGCAGGCAGTCGTACCGGGGACACAGCAGTTTCAGGTCGTGCAGCGTCCATACGACTTTGATACCTCTCCGATGGGCGAGTTCGGCGATCAGAGGGGATAATTGCGTGTGGATATTATTCAGGTGAACGACGTCCGGCTGGAAGTCATCCAGTAATGCGCTGAATTTCCGTTTTACCTCTTTCGAACCGAATGGCCGCCGGAAGGTTTCGAATATGTTCGATCCCGGCGAGAAGCGTATTTCGCTCGGAAAATATTTGCTCCACGGAGTCGGGAGGTTTTCCGGATGCTGCATGGCGAATACCGCAGTATCGAGATTGTGGTCTTTGAGCAGCTGTTCCAGATTCAGCATGCATACGCAGTCTCCGCCGCGGCGGTAGTAGAATTTATTGGCAAGCAGAACTTTCATAAAAGCGATCGGAGGTAAGACAGCGAGTTTTCAATTTGGATTTTATATCGGTTGCAACTATTTCCGTATAGGCTCTTGCGCCGTTGTCGTTCAGGTGCGATGAATCGACAAAATACGTTTTGTTGTTTGCAAAGCGTTTGTCGCTTAGGTAATTGTAGTAGGGAATGCTGTATTTTGCACATATGCCTTCCACGATGTCAGGCCAGTCGGCATTGCTCCCGTATTCGGGCGATATGAATACAAACAGGGCGGAATGTCTTTTTACTTCACAAATGAATTGCTCAAAATAACGGATTTTGACAGGATCTGTTTCGTTTTTCTTTGCGGTGGATTTTGACGGCTCGTAAGTCATCGTATCGTATAAAGGCATGTAGCCGTTATCGGAAGATACGGCTCGATCCGATAAATTATCCATTAGAATGCTCAAGAATTTCGAATTGAACCGGTAGGAATTCGACATCATTTTCCAACGTTCGGACGGATTTATGTCCCAGAATAATGAATCGACTCCCGGATATTGATAATACGGCCGCAAGGGAGCCAAGTATTTGCAATTGTCGTTTGTAAACAGATCGAATGTAGGCTGGATGTCCAGTATGACGATTTTGGGATAGTACCGGGCCGTAATCGTTTTTAGCTTTCCATACCCGTATATGATGCCGTTGCCGTCCAATCCGCAGTTATAGCAACTCATGTCCAATGAATCGGACAATATCGAAGGGACGTAGTGATGAGCGGCCCGCGACGAGCCGAAAATCAGGATGTTTGCATCGACTTCGTCGGATATGAAATTATCCTGTTTTGTATATCCGCCGGTTGCATGGACTGTCAGATAACCGAAGATTTTGCCCAAACCGAAGTCAAGCAGACCGCATAACGTAAGAAATATGGCCGATTTGATCAGAAAATTCCGCATGCGTTAGAAGTTTACATAAATGAATTGTCCGGAATCCAATACGCCCGTCAGAAGGATTAGAAACATTAGAAACAGATAGGAACTCCACCTGATTGCTATGTTTCTGTTTTCGAAGAAGAGAAACCGGCGTGGGAAGAATTCGTCGCGCATGTCTTTAAAGAACAATATGCAGACGGCGACAAGCATGTAGATCATATTGCTGCTGTTTGATAAAAACAGGGTAGTTCCGAAATCCGTGAATATTTTGCCGATGACCTTGCATGCGTCCGTTATCGAGGGCATCCGGAAAAATATCCATGCGAAGTTGACGATAAGGAATGTGATGATAATACGAAGCCGGCGATTCCCCCCCCCTTCATACTTCTGAAGACGCAATGCCTTTTCGGCTATTTGCGCGACTCCGTGAATAATTCCCCATATGATGAATGTCCAATTCGCGCCGTGCCAGATTCCGGAGACTAGAAATGTCGCGAAAATATTCCAATAGGTGCGTAATTTGCTGCATCTGCTGCCGCCCAGCGGAATGTATACGTAATCACGGAGCCAGATGGACAGCGAAATGTGCCATCGGTGCCAGAAGTCGGTTATGCTGGTTGCGAAATAGGGGCGGTTGAAGTTATTGATCAGATCGAATCCCAAGACTTTGGCGACTCCGATAGCCATTAACGAATAACCTGCAAAGTCTCCGTATATTTGCAGCGAATAACACAAACTGGCGACGAACAGGGAGAACCCCGTCTGGTAGGTGTAATTGTCATAAATGCTGTCTACGTACAGACCTAATCGGTCTGCTAACACGACTTTTAGAAACAAGCCCCATAACAACAGTTGCAACCCCTGTGTCGCTTTGTCGGCATCGAAAGTTTTGAGACTTTTGATTTGCGGCAGCAGGTCCTTCGCCTTGCTGATAGGACCCGAAGCTATTTGCGGAAAAAATGAAATGAACAGTGCATAGTCCCGGAGGTTGCGTTCGCAGTCGATCCGTCTGTAATATACGTCCGCCAGATATCCGTATGCCTGAAATGAAAAGAAGGATATGCCGATGGGAACGGCCCAATGCATTGTATTTATTTCGATGCGCAGGTGGAGGGGCGTCAATATATCGTATACGATATTATTTATAAAATTGTAGTATTTGAAGAAAAGCAGCGGCAGCAAGGTCAAAATTCCTGCGACGGTCATTTTTAGCTTGTTCTTGGGGCTGTTGCGGGATATATAACGAGCGCCGGTATAGGTCGTCAGAGTTACCCACAAGAGGATCAATGCGTATACGGGCACCCAGTTCATATAGACTGCATAACTTATCAGCAATAGAAGCCAGCTGCGCCATTTTATCGGACAGAGATAATATGCGGCGAAGATTATCGGAAATGCAAGTAGAAATACAAATGAATTGAACAGCATACTGAGGCTCTCTAGTTAGGCGTTGCGTCTGATATGTCGGAAATGGTATTTTACTGTTTTTGAATTGATTTTTTATAGATGTCCGTCAATAATTGCGCAGAATGGACGTTTGTCAGGTTGTCCCGGTAGCCGATGCAGTTTTTGACATAAAAGGAGTTGTTGTCGATGATTTCTTTTAACTCGTCTATTCCCCATTGATTCTTGGCTATCCCCAGCTTATTCGCTTGGATGTAGCCGGCTGAAGCCGGTTGGGTGTTTGTTAAAATAGGGGTGCCGGAAACAATCGCCTCAGGAATAGACACCATATTTAGATCTTTGCGGGTGTTAATAAGAAAACAAAGGGATTCTCGGATGTATTTATTCAGAGTTTGGTGTGGTAAAAATCCGAGAAAACGGACACTTTTAGTGAGTTTCAGTTTCGTCACTAATTTTTTTAAATTTGCTTCTTCTTCGCCTCGTCCTGCGATCAACAATTTAATGTCTTCATATGCTTCCATTTCATGGAATTGCTGGAAAATCCGAATTATTCCGTCGATATTTTTTCGATGAATCAGTTGTGACGAACTGATTATTTGGCGTTCTTTTTTGACCGAATGGGTGAATTTATCGACATTAATTCCATGATCAACGATTTGCTTTACCGTTTGCGGCATATATTTGCTAATAAATTTGTAAGCAGGCCTTGAGCGGGGCGCTACTGCTGCAATCCGTTGCATGAATAAGCGTACAATGACATTATGCCATATTTTCGATGGAATTCGATGGAATTTGTTTTGGTGATCGGTCAGTTCTTGCCAGATTACGGTTTTTTCGGGACAGATTCTTGCCGCGAATAAAGACTGAAATGAAAATGTTTCACTGGATATAAGCAGATCGAATGATTTTTCATTTTCTTTGATATATGGCCATAGCTCAGGAGAAAAGGGCAACATGGCTGGCTGGAAAAGTTTTTTACACTTGGATTTGAAAAAAAGAATTTCGAAATCATACGCTTCTTTTTCTGCAGGAGCATACTCCTCGGCGGCGGCTAATGTTACATCGTGCCCCAGTTGTTTGAATCCGAGACACATGTTGTAAATCATCGTGTCTTTTATCGATTTGACTTTGGGAATTACATTATTGTCCGCCGTAAAAAGGATCGGATTCAATATCAATACCTTCATAGCATCACATCTGTTTGTCCGCCGGGGCTGAGTACAAATTTATATAGTCCTGTTCCAATATATTCTCCGAATAGAATTCCGCATACAGATTCGCATTTGTGCTGGCGTTGCCGGAATCCAATGCCTGTTGCAGCTTGTCGGCCAGATCTTCGACATCTCCGGTTCTGAAGAACAGCGAGTCCCGGTTGGCGTATTCTTTGAAAAAAGGCACATCCGACATCACGACTTTCTTCCTGAAATAGAACGCAAGGGAAAGCACGCCCGACATGGTGGCCGAACGATACGGATAAACTATGATTGCGGCTTTGGTGAACAGATCTCTGATTTCGGCATCTTCGATGAACCGGTTCAGTCTGATAATGTTTTTATTGTCGGTTACGTACTGCCTGCCTTTTCCTGCTATTACCAGCTTGTGTTTGTCGTGGAAAACTTTTTGATCGTATGCCTCCATCAGCAGATCGACACCTTTGTAGTGATCGACAGTACCGAAAAACAGAATGTAACCGGATGTGTTTTTCAGCTCCTCTATTTGTTTTCTTCCATTTTTTATCGCTTGGGTTACTAACGAGGGGAAATGATTGAATACAACGTGTTTATTCGGGTAGCTTTTTTTTAAAGTTTCGTACTGATGTTGCGATGATGTCGTTAGATTCGGAATGATTTTCAGGTAGGTATGTGTACACCATACGACGTATTTGTGCAAGAGCCTGCCTAGAAAAGTCATTGTATCCGATTCGTGCTGATTCAGGTCATGAACCGTATAGTACAACCGCTCTTTAGGGCGTTGGCATAGAATATAAAAAAACAGACTGAAGTCTCCTGTTAGTAGATGAATTGCATCTATTTTGTGTGTTTTCGCAGTTCTTTTTATCGTGTGTATGATTCTTGCCGGATATATTTTGTATATTAACTTGAGAAGTTTGGAGCGGGGATATTCTATATATTCGATATGCTCGACTCCCTTCAGGTAGTTGCGGTAAGATCGTTTTCCGGAATTGACAACCACTGCGTATATCTCGAATTCATTGCTTTTCGATAATGCATTTATGACAGAGGATGTGTATGGAATCATCCCCGGTGCAGACTCTGTGGCGATAAATAGGATTCGCTTCATTTGATGGATGTGCGCTTCCGTGCTGTTATTCGTTGCTGTGACGTTTATAATTCAAAAAGGTGCGGAAATTGTTCCGGATTCGCTGCCATGTTATTTTGTGTCGATTTGCCCATATGCTGTTTGCTAAGAAGGCGATGCTGTTGCGGGTGCCGTATTTTTTCAAACTTTCCGCACTTACTCCGATCGGCTTGTCTGTCATGACATCGGGATACATGTAATATGTCGTGTTTGCGGACAAACGGTCGGCGACGTATTTCATGGGACGGCAGAAAAAATGGATATACAGAAATTCATCGCGGTGAATTCCGTCTTTTTGCAGATAGTTTCTATATAACCTGCCGTTTTCCCATGTGAATATTTGATATTTGTTTTTATCCTTTTCCGAAGCGGGGAAATGGCCTAGAACGAATCCCGGTTCATATTTTTCCAGATCTGCGAAGACCACTTCGTCGAAATACGGAATGTTCAGATACCGGTAAATCGCATCCATCCCGTTTTCATCGAAGCTATAGCTGCTTCTGCCGCTGAATACGTCTTTGTAATTGATTTCTCCGGGGACGATCCGCTTGTAACGGGCGTTTACTTCCGGCGTGTTCTTATACAGTGTGGAATGCCCCAAAAAGCCGAGCCGCTCATATTTATTCAGGTTGTTTTCCGAATAAAATGTCCGTATATTTCCCCACATCAGATCAATGTCGCAATGTCCCCAGAAATCATATCCGGAAAGTTCTTCTGCGAAGATTTCTCCATATGCCGGCTTGAAAAGCGATAATCGCCACGGCCTGTCAATCACGGTTTCAAAATCGAACCAAGCCTTTATCCGTTGTTTGACCTCTTCGTAGTTACAGTATTTGACGTGTACGTTCGTTGGAAATTCATAAGGCGTTCTGTCGTCGGTCAGTATTTTCCAATCTATAGTCGGATTTTGTGCACAGCCTAATAGATAAAGTGCAAAATTTTTCGGTAATTTTCCGAAATAGGGGATTATATAGCAAATTGTTTTCATTGTTTGTCGATATCGAACTGAACGGGTTTTATTTTCAAAAGAGCAGCAACGGAATAATCCGTAGTTTTGCCTCTGAAATTGCTGCTGAACGATTCCGCTTTTTTCATGGATTCTTCGAATGTGCCTATGATCTTAGCCGGGACGCCTCCCACTACACTGCCGGCGGGTACGTCCTTTGTAACGACGGAGCCGGCCGCGACGATCGAATTTTCACCGATGGTCACACCGTACATGATGGTACTTCCCCCCCCCACGAAAACATTACTATGGATTTCTATTTTGCCGTATTGACAATAAAAGCGATTGGAGCCGGTGGCTCTGTTGAATACGCTGCATGTCATGCTGTGGGTGATTAGTCTGCAGCCGGCGGCGATGCGTACGTTATCGTGCAGGCAGACAAGAAACGGTTCCGCCGGAAGAATATTCGTTTTGAAGCTGCAGTTTTCTCCGATATGATGGAATATGCGGTGCTTTTTCAGCCATTGTGCTTTTTTCTCTCCGTCAGCTATTAACAACACGGCGAGTTTGACCCAATACCTTTTGAGTGTGTCCGATGTTATCATGTTTAGAGTGTCTATGGTATAGTTCGTACAGATAAAATAATAACCCGTGGAAAAAGAAGGAACCGACTCTGTAAAATTCTATGGTAGTGAAACTTGACAGCAGCAGAAAAATATAGAAGAATTTCAAAAAGAGAATTTTGTCATCGCATTTTCTTCTGATGATTCGAAAGACGGGGAAGAGAAGGGCCAATACGGCTGGAATTCCGATCATCCAGCTCAGTCCGACGATACCCCAGTCCTGCCAGCCGTTATAAGGACCTAATGTAAGATCGACAGTATAGAACGGCTGACCGTATTTCGTTCTGGGATTGGGGATTCCGCTTCCCAATATATATTCGACGGGGGATTTGAAATGCTCTTTTGTAAAATAGTTGAATTGGATGACCCGTATATAATCTTCGTTGGCAAATGTGTCACCAGCTTCCTGCCGTTTCATCATGTTGTTTATGGAGTTCTGAACGACCGAAGTTTGGTAGAGAACACCTATGACAATAAGGAACAGAAGCATATATTTTATACTCGCGATTTTCTTTACCGAGTAGGTAAACAGGCCCAATGCCAATAATATGGCAGCTATCTGGGTCCTGAATCCTGCTATAAAAAGGACGAAGAACGCAGGCAGTATGTATAGCAGGTATTTGGTCTTGCCTGAAAATAAATATTTCCCGTAAAAATAGAATAGACAGATATAGGCGATCAGTTGTCCGTACATGGTAAATCGTCCGATATCCATATAGTCCGTTGCCAGATTGAATATTTCATCGGGAGATATCAGTTGGATTGTAAAACAACATAAGAAAATAACGTAGGCGATCACCATTGCCTTTTCTATGTCTTTTATAGAGTATTTGCCGGATAGGAAAACAAAATAAGACAGAATTGTGAAAAATTGCAGGCAGGCAATCGAGCTGAATGTTTTGAATAGGCTTTGCTGCTCGTAATATAAGCTTGAGAATCCGCTGATTATGAAAAAGATGAAGTATGCGATCAGGTGTTTCTTAAACATTCCGGATTGTCTTTCCAGAATGGTTTTCATCATATAGAACAGCGCCAGAATCACCGGAAGCAAAACAAACTGAGGAGTGAGTAATCCCCAGCAGCATGAAAAAAGCAATATCCAGATTATAAGTTTGTTGACATTCGAAATCATCGGCGGTTTGCACTTAGGTCGTTGAACAGTTCTTCCCAATTGTTGACAATCTCTTCTACGCAGAACCTGCGGCAGGAGTGCAGGCCGTTCATTGCCAGTTTTTCCCGAAGGGAGGTGTCTGTCATCAGCTCTTTTATTTTGTTTACATAACCCGTAAGGTCTTCATTGGAAACGATGATGCCGTTGTATCCGGTTTCGACGATGTCGTGCAGCGACAGGTAGGAATCCATTACAACCGGAACAACACCGCATTGTTGTGCTTCGACCAATGTCATAGGAAACCCTTCGAAGGCGGAGGTCATCATGAAAATGGCGGCCTGCTTGTAATAGGGCTGCGGATTTCGGAAGCCTTCGAACGAAATTCTCTTTAATCCTAATGTCTGCGCCAGTTGTTTATACATGGCCAAATCCGGTCCTTCACCGACAATTCGGAAATTCCACTCGTCCAAGCGGGGATCGTTTTCGATGGCGCTCCATATTTTGATCGCCCGCGTTATGCGTTTCTGGATTTCCACCATCCGGCCTACGAGAAGAACGGTCTTCTCTTTCGACTGCAAATCTTCCGGCCGTATTTCGTTCGGGTAAACCAGCGGATTGGGGATGGCACCCAATTGTCGATTCGTATTTTTATGGTTGGCAAATTGCTCGTACTGATGTTGAAAGGCCGGAGACAGGAAAATATATTTATCCGTATGCGGAAGGAATCTTGTCACCTGCCTGCAACTATGTCTCTTTTTCCAGAATTTATACAGCGAAGTGCATCTTTTTTTCAGAAATCCGTTTATCCCCGTTCCCTCGATCATTGGGGTATAAAGCGCCTGATGGAGACATGTGACGATCTTTGTCTTATACCGTCCCCTTATTCCACGGATATATTCGACCGGCCACCATTGATTGATAAGATAATGGATGTCGTTTTCCTGAATATATTCTTTCAGATAGCTGGTTACTTTGTCGGCATCGGGAAAGCGAGTCGTAAACTCGTCGCAGCGGATATCGGGTATTTGAACGGCCTTTACGGCGGGATCGATGAAAGGCAAGTCGGGGCGTGTGTTATTTTTGAAATAGAGAACAGATACATTCCACCCTCGTTTTATCATTTCGTTGGCAAGGCAGATCGTTACGGTTTCTCCGCCGCCGTATACGGGCCACAAACGTAGCAGGAAGGTTATATTCATCAGTCGGATTTTATTGTTCGTCTTTTGCGGTAAGCGCATTTTCGAGGAAACGCATGGATTTCGAACGCATTTCTTCCAGTTTCGCATTTATAGGCTTCCAGTCTATGGATTGTCTTATGCGGCAACTCTCCAACTCGTTTGAATCGGATAGGGTTCTGTTCTCTATTTTGAACAGCTTCAACAGCGAATCGAATCGTGCGACGCCTCTGTTTCTGTTGACATATAATACGAACGGTTTGTTGAACAGAATGGAGAAAACGCAGCCGTGAAAGGAGTCCGTGAAAATAAAATCGGCATAATACATCGCCTTCAGCCAGTCCGCTACGGATGGCGCTATTCTTTTTTCGAGAGGGGCCAGTCTGTCTTCGGTTTCCGTCGCTGCAAAGTTGTAGTCCATGGCTAAGACCTTCGAAACTTTTTCCAGTGCCGCCAGTTTGTCCTCGGAACGGTCTAATATGAAAGCCGTTATTTTGTTTGTGTACTTTTCGGCCCCTTCTTCGCCGATGAGTTTTCGATAGTCCGCAGGTGACAGAAGTATTGTCGGATCTAAAACATGTTCAGCGGTATGGTTGAGATGCCTTTTGCATAATTCCACACCGGAATCTTCCCGTACGCTGACTGCGGTGAACTCCTTTAGCTTCCGGGTGCAGAATCGGGTCTCTTTCTTCGAATATGTCCATTCGTCGATACCGAATGACGCCGCGTAAGCAATTAGTTTCGCTGTACGGCCGTCGATCGGGGAGAAGTAATAATCTTTGATCTCCTCCATACACCCTTTGCGCCATACCTGATCGGAACCTACGATGTAGGCGTCGCATTTTAAATCGCGGATGTCCTCGTATGCTCTGCTGTTATAATAGACCGGTGAAAAGGGTTGCAGCCATTTGTCGATGAATGGTTGCGTGTGCTGGGTAATTACGGGGTATTCGTCGTAGACTTTCTTATCGTAGAAAACACAGGCCGGTTTCCTGAATATGTATTTCTTGACGCTTCGTTTCAAGATGTTCCAGCCGTCGAACCGCTTTTTTTTAACGAGACGGCGAATGAGTATGACTTCGTGCCCTTGCCGCGTCAGTACCGTTTTCAGCGCATATGCCTGCAATATGCTACCGTATCCCGTTTCCAAGGGTAATGTCAGCAAGCCGATTCGCATATCTTTTGATTTTGTTTATTAGCCTCAGTTTTTTGCTCTGCCGGTGCAGCGAAGACTTTGCAACCGCCTTATAAAAAGTATCTCTTCTCGGATCCTTGATAAGACTGGCGGTGATCATCGGATTTTGTTTGATGACTTTTTCATAGGATTGCTCCGAACGTAATGTGCCGGTAATATATTTGTTGCCTTGATCAGTATTAATCAGCAACAGACTTATACCGTTGTTGTCATCCGGAAAGTCTTTGGTGCCGCGAAATCCCCAAAAATCGCCGAGGGTGATGTCACTGCCGCTTTTCAGTTCTTTTGCCGGACAGGCGTAGCATGAATATCTTTCCATCACATGCGACAGGAAGCAGTAAAAGAATGGATCCTTATAGTGTATTCTGGATATGTCTGCCGTCTCCGGAAGACCGAACCCGGTCTCTCTGCGGAGTGTGAACCGCAAACTGTAGCTTTGCCATCCGGTCGTCTTGTCCCTGAAATTGATACCCGTAATTTGGGATGTGGTCCGCAACTCGGAATTTGTATGTCGGCCCCCCCCCGTCGCTATTATTTCATGTAAATATTGTCGCCAGATTTCGGGGCTGGGAACACCGTGGCAAACTAAATCTACGGTCAATAGATTTTCATATTCTTTTGCCAAAAAAAGCTTTAAACCTCTTATTTGACAGGGAGTGCCCGAAAAGAGCACTAAACGTCCGGCTTCCAAAAAATCTTTTGCCTGCTGGTAAGTACTGCCTATTCGGCTTTGTACATATTTACTGCCTCGCATGGCTGCGAGTCCCTCGAGTGTTTCGGTGTAGTCGTGTTTAACAGCCCAATTCTCGTCGAAACGAGCTCCGAAAACCACACCGTTATTCTGAATAATCTGTTCTGCAATATGGGTAAAAACACCTCCTGAAGAACTGTATAGCTGAATTTGAGGATTTTTATTTTTTGCGGCATATACATAGAGCGGCTTTCTCTTTTCGCCCTGATTGAGTACCGGACAGACTTTTTCGCACAAGCCGCAATCTATACATTTTGACATGTCTGTTTGCGGATAAAGAAACCCTTCCTCATCTTCGCGCATCACAATACAGGACTTGGGACACCGCTGTTCGCATGCTGCACAGCCGCAGCACATTTCCTTTGAAGTAATGGAAATCATTTTCTGAATTTTGATACGATAGATGAGATTCTCGAGGATATATATATTTTCTCTCCGGATGTAAGTCCGAACCAGTAAACGGACATACTTGTCGATATGGCGCAAATCAGGCAGATCGTCAGAAGGTTCCATATTCCTTCTCCCGGCAGCCAGTATGCAACGGCCAGAGGCGCTGCAAGCGCAATTATCGTAACTTTGGATATACGCCAGATCACTTTGGTGAAATATTCCCGCAACGACAACCGAATCATTCGCCGCAGCATCCACAGCCGGGCGAATTGCGCTGTGATCTCCATGCCTAGATGCACGATAAAGACACTGTATGCGGGAAGTCCCAACCGTAAACAAAGATAAGAGATCGGCAGGATCAGTAATAATAAACCTCCGACGACACTTTGGTAGAGTTTGATCTTACCTGTGGCCGAAGCTGCTGTAATCAACGGATTGGAGATCGCATACACCCATGTTGTGCATAGCATGATTCTTAGGAATACGACTGTGTGGTCAGGGACGATTTTCAGCCAGAGCGTCAATATCGCCTTGGTTTCAATGAGGATCGGCAATGACAGGAACAGCAGGAGAAAAAATGAAAATTTGGCACTCCGGAAAATCAGGCTGTGCATATATTCCCGGTCTCCGGTTGCATATGATTTGGTTATTTGTGGGTTGAGGGCTGTTTGGAAGTTGTTGCTGAATTGACCGATGGCGGTTTGGGCCTGCACGGCGATACCTCTGGCCGCATTGACAACCGGACCGAAAAACATATTTAACAGAAGATTGAGTCCTTGTGTAAATGTGATAGCTGCGAGGTTGCCGAAAAGATTCCAACCGGCAAATCCTGTCATTTCGCAGAACAGCGTTTTATCCCATATCCAACGATATTTTGTCTCTTTGAAATGCCTGTTGCAATACCAACTGTAACATAGACGGATAATGAACTGGACAATAACGATTAATACGGCATACAATATCAGCTTATCGACATGAAAATATTGAAGAAAATAAACGATCAGTAATTTCAAAGAGACCTCTATGATTGAAATATAGGCGAATGCACTCATTTTTTCATGGGCGATGATAGCCGCATTATAGGGTACACTCATAATCATAATAACCGATGCCGCTACCGAGCACTGGAATACCCAGAATGCGGCATTCATGCGGTCGGCCGGTATTTGCATTTTATTCCATAAAAACCAAAGTCCGATCGTTTCTGCTAATAATACAATGAAAAAAGATATAATGGCATGTATTGAAAGACTGGTGGCGAAAACTTTTGCTAATTGATTTCTGTTGTCTTGGCCTAATTCGAATGTCAGGTATCGTTGTGTCGCCGATGCCATGGAGCCGTTAATAAATCCGAACATAGCAACTATTCCGCCCACGACATTGTAGATGCCGAAATCTTCGACTCCCAGAATATTCAATACCACTCGGCTAGTGTAGAGACTTACCGCCATGGTGAAAAGCATCCGGAAGTAGAGCAGAAGCGTATTCTTGGCTATTCGTTTATTATTTGGGGAGATTTCCTGCATTTCGGGCCGAACGTTACATCCGTAAAAGCCACTTTTACCTGTCCTTATACATGCTCTGATAGTATTGCTGGTATTCGCCTGAGGTTATGTCGTCCATCCACGATTGGTTTTGGAGGTACCAGTGGACAGTTTTCTCGATTCCTTCCTCGAACTGCAGGCTGGGCTGCCAGCCCAGTTCCCGCTTGAGTTTGCGCGAGTCGATGGCGTATCTCAGGTCGTGGCCTGCGCGGTCGGTGACATACGTGATGAGCTTCTCCGACGACCCCTCGGGGTTGCCCAGCAGCCTGTCCACCGTCCGTACGATCACCCGTATCAGGTCGATGTTCTTCCATTCGTTGAAGCCCCCGATGTTGTACGTGTCGGCGACCTTGCCCCTGTGGAAGATCACGTCGATG
>OGPV01000422.1_pt1 | contig 33551 bp, 31 predicted proteins | sample 1553001 | NCBI WGS metagenome assembly OGPV01 (sample SAMEA2580268, study PRJEB22360) | human gut metagenome | biome: human gut; feature: human-associated habitat; material: faeces | place: Denmark | collected 2008/2010
GAACACAGAAGTTAAGCTCACAAGCGCCGACAATACTTGGCGGGTGACTGCCCGGAAAGATAGGTAATGCCAACACAAACATTCCCCCTTAGCTCAGTCGGTAGAGCGACGGACTGTTAATCCGTGTGTCGTTGGTTCAAGTCCAACAGGGGGAGCCATAGTTAATACCCACTTTAGATATCAACTAAGAAATGTTGAATTTAAGGTGGGTATTTTCTTATATTGGTACAAATTGTGAAACGGAAAGTTCGAGATTTAAGGGTAAAATGTTAACACGATTTTATTCGTTTTCATAGATATTTTCCGCAATGTAGAGTACCCACTATAGATATTGGCCTTTTTAGAGGGGGTCAAAGCCCCCTTTTACGAGAAATCAAGCTGTGCCCTTTTTGATTTCCTCGGAAAATTCAAAAAGGGAGCTGAATATTTATAGAGTTTTCAGAAAATTATCATATGTGAATCAGCCGGGATTTTTGGGGCGCGGAAGCCCCAAGAATCCCGGCTTTTTTGTTTTGAAAAAGGGCGCTGGCTGTCAGCCCCCGATTCCAGGCCGTTCTCCTGTTTCAGGGAGGACGGCTTTTTTCGTTTTCTCACACAATTATTCCGTGCCTGAAAAAGGGTGCCGGAGGAAATGGAGGTCAAAAGTGAAGAATCCAAACCAAGCAAATCCCAAGTCAAACAGAACCAGACCGGAATACCGTTCCCACACAGGGCCTCCCGCACAGACTGAGAAGCCCGTCTGTACTGCATCCCAACTGTGCGAGGGATGCCCCTTTCCCGGGCATGGTTTTCTGTGCCAGGGTGGGGACGGAGAATGTATGCGCACGCGATTGATGAAGCTATCTGAAAAGGAGGAACCCAAATGAATATGCTATTTCCCAGCCGCGGTCAGGTGGAATTCACTCGGAGCTGTTATCCACCCGGCACACGAATTGTGTTGAACAGCATGAATGACCCCTATGCACCGGTAGAATCCGGAATACGAGGCACTGTGCGGTATGTGGACGATGCCGGACAGCTGGGAGTTGCCTGGGATAATGGGCGCAGCCTTTCGCTGATACCCGGCGTGGACAGCTTCCGAAAATTGACCCAGCAGGAAGTTGCCCAGGAACAGAGTATGAAGATGGAGGAGATGATGCTGTGAGTATTCAGAAGATTTCCACAGAGCAGCTTCGCCGCATGGGAGATCGGGAGGGACTTGTCCTCCAAGGCTGCGGCGGCGATCCCCAGGAATGGCTGGATGGAATCAACCAGATTCTTACCGATGAAGGCATCCTCAAAAAGGGCACCAGATTCGAGGAAGCCTATACCTTCCAGCATGATGGGGTGACGTGTCTAGTGTTTCCCTTCAAGGAGGGGATGGTGATTGAGATGGGAAGACTTGCCATGTGGCGACTGCAAACCCATCCTCACTTTGGGGGCACCTGGCTGTCTGACTATGTTCCGAACCGGCTTGGGGGCTTTCTCCAAGAGCAAGAAAACTGTCACAACCATCACCGGTGTAAAGGCATCTGCAAGTTCTCCCAAAGGGCGTTTTGAAAGCTTTGCACCCAGGATATAGGTTAAGGGCATAAAGAACACACCGCCGAACAGGCTCATATTTCCGAGACTTGCCGGATCAAATCCCGTCTCCAGAAAGGCAAACGCCGAAACAGAGAACACGCCCACAACTGTATGGGCGATCCCCAGCAATACCGCCGCCCACCAGGACATTTTCAGCCGTTCCCGCAGAAGCAGCAGCCAGATAATGCTGATCGCCGTGCCTAAGCCCAGCAAGAGAAGCAAGTGATGTGCCGCAGCCCACGCCGCAAGTCCGTTCATAGTTTCATCGCTCTCTCTTTCTCAGTGGCAGTTCATCCATTTTCCTGGAAGCCATCCAGCGCCCGAACCTGTTCAATCAGGTCATTGACGCAGCCCTGCATCACGTTGATCTGGGAAACCTGATCCTCTGTCCAGGATTCCTTGGGCTGAATTTCGCTGATGTTCAGCCAAACAGCCTGAAGGGCGCCCTCCTCATCCGGTGCATTGCCGATCTGGTATCCGATACCGTTCGCGCCAACGGAAAGCTCGAAGAGAAGAACCTTATCGCTCCCCACGCTGCCGTAGAACTTCGCGGAATACTGACTTCCGGACGAGGTATCTTCCGCCCATACGCTGTTAGCCCACTCTGCGGGGAATACCAGCGTACCAACCGGCGTAGTGATCTCACCGTTAGATGCTTCGGCAATGGAGACTTTTCCTTTTGCTATGCCATCACTGACACCGTTTCGGCTCATTGTCAAAATCAGTGCAGCAGCAAGCGCGATGATAATGACGATTAATACAGCAATCAGCCACCTGCTTTTCCCATGCTTCTTTTCAGAAGTGCTTTTTTGTTCAAATGTTCCTTCCATGTGTGAATCTCCTTGACTTTCATAGATACTTAAAGCTTCCGAATCAATCGTCCGAAAGTTTCGAACGACTGATGCCGAAGTTTTCCGCATCCCACGGTCATCAGCCATCCACCATTGCGATTGCTCTTCAATCATGGTTTCGAAATGGTGGATGGAAGTTACCGTGGACATTTATTGTACGCCTTGTTTCCTGATCACCGCTTCAAAAGTATGGAGAATGATTTTCACATTCCAAAGAAGATTGGGGTTTCCTGCATAGGAAAGCTCCATTTCCTGGCGCTTCCCTGTTTCATAGGAGGCAGCGTTTCTGGCATATGCTTGCCAGTAGCCGGTAAGTCCCGGTTTCACAGACAAAAGAAGTCTTTGCTCCTCCAGTGTGTAATGCTCTTCCAGCTCCTGCCTGAGAATGGGTCTGGGTCCTACAATGGACATCTTGCCTGTGATAGAAGCAAAGATATTAAGCAGCAAAATGGAATCGTTTGTTTTTTCATCTGTTTTTCTATTTCTGCTGAAGCAATATCAGCATCGCAGCTTGTTATGGTCGCATTTTGATAACTTTTGCCGGTACCCCTGCGGAAATGGAAAACGCCGGCACATCTCGGGTTACAACCGCTCCGGCACCGATAATACACCCATTGCCAATATGTACCCCGGGTAAAATAGTAACATTGTCTCCGATCCAAACATCATTTCCAATTTGAACCGGCTTCTCAGGTTCAAAGCCTTGCTGCCTCATGGGAATGTCCGTTCGCGTATGGCTGTGGTTTCGTGTGATGATTGTGCAGTTTTCTCCCATCATGACATGGGAGCCGATTTCGCAGGCACCGTGGATCCTGGCGTTTACGCCGATCCCGGAATAATCTCCCAAGGTTACCTTTGGAGAGAAATAGGCGTGACGCTCAATGTTTACATGCTTTCCGCAGTGGTTCAGCATCATATGGCCGCAAAAGCGGCGCAGCTGTGTTTGGCCAATCTTGAAGCCGGAATAGGAGGCCGGAAGATGTTGCGCAATGGCGTAGTACAACAGAGCACCTACTTTTCGTTTAATTTTATGGAATGCTCCCACAATAAGCTTCCTCCTTCTTCTCCAAATTACCGCCATGTATGGTATAATCCCGAATTCCCTTTTTCATCATCCGCAAAGCACCGATAAAGCTGTCGGCTTCCTTCCACACTTTTTTATGGCGCAGCAGGTAGAGCAAACTTTGAAGAAACGCCATCCGATGATACATAGCCCGGTATAAAGCTCCCCGGTCCATAAGAAATTTTTCATCATAGCCACGAAACCAGGAGGAGGTGCTGTCATCCACATCGGCTAAGGTAATGGGCACGGCGTAGATTCTTAGTCCAGCTTTCAGGCAATCATGAAGGAACAGCGTATCCTCACCGCAGGAATACTGTGCTCCTCCACCAAAAAGCAGAGAGAAGGAAAGGTGGTGTTGGAGAATGCTGGTACGTCGAATGGCTGTTCTGGCAGCACCATAGCGTGCAAAATTAAACCAGCGAATACGCATAGGCTTTTGTATTTGATATCTGCTTTTTTTGTTGTCTATGGATTGAATGTTGAATACTAGGACATCGGCCTCGGGGAAATCCTCAAAAGCCTGGATGATTTTCTCTTCGTAGCCGTCACGGTAAATGAGATCATCATCTGAAAAGAGGCAGATATCCCTCTCCGCACGCATTAGCGCTGTATTTCGGCTCAAGCCAACGCCACGTTCTCCGCAGCTGAGAAAACGGATGCGGTAGGAATCCCTCTTGAATTCCCGCCATGCGAAGGGTTCACACTGGTTGATCACAATGGCATCGCTTTGAACGTGCATCCGGTTTAAAATGGAGTCGTCTTTCTGATGCATAGTAGCAATCAGCAGTTCAACTCGCAATTTCTCTTTTTTCCTCATTTCTCTATCGGATGCTTTCATAGAAAGCCTCTATTTTCTGGCTTTTTTGATAACCCAGGTAGTCTGTATATGGATGGCTCACATCCACTAGAAAATTATGCTCCTTGCATTTTCTGTTCTCTTCGCTGGGCAAGATCATATAATTCCCATATAATGTGCGCAGTAGCTCGTCATAGTGGGCAGAAACGGGGTAGTTACGCCCTTCAAAGGGCATTTCGGTTGTTTCTTCCAGCCATATTCGAGGAAACACATTTTTCTGATACTGGGATGCGGCAGCAAAAAAGGTATGTACCATTTCTGTTCGTGGTTGGCTGCGGTTTAACACATACTCGTGGATTCCCCGAATAATCAGAGGCGGAAATAGGGCGCTCATTTGCATCACGGCTTTTTTCAGAATACTGTCGGTTGCCAGCCCCCGCAGATGAAGTCCCTTTGCTATGACAATTTTAGATGCATAGAATTGTAGCTTGCGGCGAAAGCTGTTGTTTGACAGGTTGTCATATGGAAAAATATCGATATATATGCCCTGGTGCATCATAGGATCTTTGGGAATGAATTTCTCCATACAGGCTGTATGGTTCAGTCGCAGCTTTGAAAAAAACATCGGCCAGTGTTCAGAGTATTCGCCTTGCAAAAAAAAGATATCTGGATTCAAAGCCTTTGGCGCCACCTGTAAAAAGCGGTCATAAGCATCCCGGGACATCACGACATCGATGTCGTCATCCCAGGGGATAAACCCATGATGCCGGACTGCACCAAGCAATGTCCCCGCGTAGAGCTGAAACGGTATATTGTTCTGTTCACAAACATCCGAAAAGGCATACAGAAGCTTTTCCAGCATCGCCTGGTGTTCCTGCAGGCTTGATCCAGCAGAAGTTTTTGTCTCGTGATTGTCTATATTCTGCATGAGCGGTCGGTCCTTCTCATGAAATTAGGTGTAATGCTTTTTGACTCCATTGATAGCGTATTGGGCAAAATAATATGCACTTTTGAAAACATTCATCTTCAGAAATTTTCGATAAATCCGCCAGCGGGAAGATGCAGCACGGAACTTGTTGCGGGATCGAGACCCTTTTATGAGGCGGTAATGGGTCAAAACCTGTGTATCCGTTACCGTATGGACAGGCAGTTTCAAAAGCTCCAGCCACAAGATATAGTCCTCATGCAAATAGTCCGAGCGGAACAGGTGCTTTTTGAGCAGGGAGGCCTCCACGCATACGGTTGAGCAAAGGATAATATTCTCTTTCAGAATTGTTTGAAAGTCGATTATCTCCGGAACCAGATGGGGCCTCAAGAGCGGCCTATTTGCTTCGTCAATAAAGTCATAGGACGCACAGGTAAATTGCGCCTTTGTTTTCTCCAGCAGGGCAACCTGACGTTCCAACTTGTCCTCCACCCAAATGTCATCACTATCCAGGAACGAAATGTAATCGCCGCTGGCCTCCCGAATACCTATATTTCTGCAAAACGCAACGCCCTTGTTTTCCGGATTCGCAAGCACTCTGATTTTCGGATTCAACTGTTCGTACTGCCTTATAATGAGAAGGGAGTCATCCCTTGAACAGTCCTCAATTATAATGAGCTCATAATTTTGATATGATTGCCTCAAAACGGAATCCACTGTGTCCCGGATCGTGCGCGATGCATTATAGACTGGCAATATGATTGAAACTTTTTTCTGTTCTTTTACCAATTCATTTCACCTTTGTCTCTTATTGTTCGAAGCACCAGGCAGCCTTTGCGATTTGGGAATAATCGCCAATGTGGGTATACCGGCAGCTGCTTCAATATCCTCCGGTCTGTGAGGATGGTCATCAAATGTAAACTTCATAAAAATTATCCAGACGGCAAAAGCGGTTCCCCAGAGGAAACCCATAGCGGCAAAGCCCTTCTGTCCCATACTTGTTCTTTCACTGGGAGGGATAGCCTCTGAGAACAACAAAGGCTGCTGGATATGCATCGTTCCCGACATAAACTTCTGTCCTGCCAATGCATAAGCATTGGCAGCATTCGCAGCAAGCTGGGGATCTTCACAGGTGTAACTGATATATAGCACTCGAGTGCCTTCCGGGTTATCGATTTCCAATCGGTCAGGTTGAATCTTCTGGCAATCCTCAGTGCCAAGAGAAGCCTCAGTGCCTTTTTGAATTTCCCAGGTCTTAAAAACTTCCTGATAATCGATTGCCAGAAGCGTTCCGGCTCTGATAGACAGCAGATTCATGTCAATCTTTTCTTGTCCCAAAGCATAGAGCTTGGCAGTTGCGGTATAAAGAGGAGCAAGTACATTGCTGGAATAGTACAAGGAAAGCATCGCGCCCAAAAGGGCGGCCAGAATAACATACGGAAGCTTTGAGAACAGCAGAAGAAGAAATTCTCCAATAGAAAATTGTTTTTTCCTTTGCGTTTTGCCCTTGCCTGTCCAAATACCGAATGACTTTTTCATTTTATGAATGACCATAAAGCTATCTGCGTTCCTTTATCCAATGTGCCAGCCTGTGCGGAAGTCACAAACTCAGCCGTGTAAACTCATTTATCGCATCTGCGTTTGTAAATACTATCTGTTTCATGCCTTCGCTGCATTTTTTCAGGATCTCTGGATTGGAGAGTAAATGTTTTAGGCTCTCACGGATCCCCTCTTGCGTATTTTCACAGACCCAGCCGTATCCTGGCTGCACGATCATTTCATTGACTGAAGTTGTTCTGGTGGATAAAATCGGGGTACCAAGACAAGCTGCTTCCCCGATCACCATTGGCGCCGCTTCGGAAAAAGAAGGGATCAGCAGTACATCCGCTTCTTTCATATATCCATAAGGATTGTCCATCTCACCTAAAAGGGTAACGGTCGTTTCAAGGCCATGCCTTTTTATCATTGCAGCGGCTTCCAGGTATTCCACGCCATCGCCGATAATATAATAGTGGATTTGCTTTCCTGACTTCTGTAAATCAGCCACGGCTTGAATGCCTCGAAGGATTCCTTTTTCCTTTCCAAAGCGAGACACGGTTAAAATATTCAGAACATCTTTCTGTAAAGCAACCTGAGCTTGGGCAGCATTCTGACGAATTTGCGCAAAATCATGACAGTTATGGACAACCTGCACTTTTTGTGCCAGCTCGGGAAACACCGCCAAAAAGGCCTCCTTGCAGCCTGCTGAGCAGGCTGCAATTGCGTCAAATCCCTTATAGACATTTGCATTGTATTTGGAAAATGCATGAATCTTCTTATAGTCACAGTGAAGAAAGCTGACTTTCTTTTCTGCTTTTACACAGCGTAAAACAAACTCGTTACATCCGCCATAAAATACATGGTCATTGCCACTGTGAAGATAAGAGATGGCAATGTCATACCCTACAAGCTTTTTCTGAAAGGGTAGGAGTATGTTGCATATCCACTTACGGCCAATCAAGCGAGTGACCACTGCGCAAAAAGATCGTGACAGTCGCTGGCGGATTCCTTTTGTATCCCTTCGGGTCATTCCCCAGCAGCGCAGCAAATCACAAGCGGTGATAATGCGCACGTTGCCTGGCACATCCCGCAACAGCTCTCCTCCTTTGTAGAAAAGGAGCAGTGTCACTTCATATTCAGAGGCAATTTCCTTCAATAGGTTTACAAGCGCCTTCTGGACACCGCCAATATGCATATTGTTGTTCACGATAAGGATACGCTTCTTTGGCATGTCCGTGACACATTCCTCCCCAATTACATTATTTTTGGAAAGCAAACAGCTTGAGCGCTTCCGTATTCTTCCTTTCAGAAAAAAACTGAAATGCCTCTGCCATCCTGGGGGGCCGTGACACCAAATTGTGGGCATCCGTTGCAAATATGTCCGGAATTTGATTACGAAGCAACCGGTGAAAAAGAAGCGAAGCAGACATACTTCGCTTCAATGCGAAATCGCAGTTGACCTGATAGCATACGGCATATTCGTCTTTTATTGACAGCAGGAAAGACAGCTCCTGCCAAATAATGTAACAGCGGAAAAGACCGCCCCTGCCAAAACAGCCTGTACCGCTCCACATGGGCAATAATCGGGAGGAACCCATGCCGAAACAACTGGCTGACTGCTTCCTCAAAGGTATGACGGTCAACCTGCTCCCAGAATTCCAGAAGAACATATTTTGAATCGCCCAGCGTTGGGATTCTATGATCCAACAGCATGGAAAGTGTCAGAGGCGTATACCGAATCTCTGCACCGGAAATGACGTGAACAGGAAGATTTTCTTCCGAGCAATACGCTTGGGCTTCCGCAAGCCGTTTCTGATAGCGTGGCATATCAAACGGCTGTACGCCCGGCAGAACATGAGGCGTTGCCGCAACAATCCCGATTCCTTGTTCTGCATCCCGCCGCAGGAGTGCAAACATCTCCTCCCGGGTTTGAGGCCCGTCATCCATTCCCCAGAGAACATGCTGATGCAAATCAATAAATCTATCCATGGTCTACTTCTTCTGTGTCTCTTTCTTGCCTTTTCCGCTACGTGCATAGTATTGGTTGTTGTAATAATAGGCATACCGCTCGGACTTATAGTAATATTTCCGGTTACTGTATAAATCGAAGTCAACGTTGTTCAACACAGCCCCCAATACCTTGCACCCTGTTTTCTCAATCGCTTCTTTTACTTCGCTGACCTCCTGCTTCTTTCCTCGGTTATAAGAAACTACAATCAACGCTCCGTCACAGTATTTGGCGATTTCCACAGCATCAACAATGACACCAGCTGGCGGAGAATCCACCAGGACAACATCAAAGCTGTCGCGGAGTTGCTCCATCAGTTGCATCATACGGCCTGAGGAAAGAAGCTGCAAAGAGCTACTCACTTCCCGTCCTATGGGGATCATGTAAGCATTGTGGATGTTTGTTTCGTAGAGTATGTTGTCCATCCGGCACATTCCCGCCAGGTATTGGGCAAGCCCCATAGGAGAGGTTGTGTCAAAGCGAACGCGAAACTGTCCAATAATTCCAGATCGTCGAAGATCTGTGTCCAGCAAGACAACCCGCTTATTCAGACTGGCAAGCGTACGCATCAGGTTCATTGATACATAGGATTTTCCTTCTGCCGCGTACCGGCTCGTCACCAGAATGGTTTTAGTATCGACTCCACAGTAAAACAAACTGGTTGCCAGTGTGTTGAACGCCTCATTTGGCGCGTATTCCAGAGGCGGAAATTTAGAAATTTCAAGTTGATTCATATTTCCTCCGCTTGCTCTGTTTTAATTTCGCAGTTGTCGAAGGCACAATTGCCAGAGTGGGAATATCCGCACATTGAGCAATATCTTCAGGCGTTTTGGGTCTGGTATCAAGCAACTCCTTAAGTAGGATCACCACAACCGCTAGTGCGGTTCCCACCAATAACCCGATAGCAACACAGCCTGTCCTACTGATGCCCGTTGCTGTCCCCGGAACCAAAGCCACAGAGAAGGTGCTGGGTTCTTCAGAATCCATTGTTTCCAGAATGAATTTTTTCGCAGCCTTCGCATAAGCATTTGCCATGCTTGTGGCTAAATGCGGATCCGCATTCTTGACAATGATATAGAGGACACGAGTATCAGATGGATTCGTTACCTTCAGCATGTCCTGCATATCTTTATAGGAATATGATAGGCTCAATTCCTCTCGCACCATCTCATGGACTTCCCAGGTCTTAAAAACCTCCTGATAGTCCATCGTCAGATAGGAACCAATTTGAAGATCAGCAAGAATAGAGCTGCTGTCCTGACCCATGATGTAGAGCTTTGCTGTTGCCGCATATATGGGCTTCATAATGAAAAATGCATATGTAGCAGCAAGGGTGGCACACAGCACCGCAGTAAGGAGGATATATTTGAATTTGGATAAAACCAGATAGACAATGGGAACTGGAACACCCGCACGGTGGCAAGAATCCTTCACGCGCAGGTTTACACCGGCGATCTGGTGCAGGGCCGCACAAAAATTGTAGACCACCAGCAGGTCGAAGTCAGCGAAATGGAGTGGACGGTTGTCCACGGCACCCACGAAGCCATCATCAGCCACGAACTGTTTGAAGCCGTTCAGAAAAAACTAGACGAAACCGCCCACCATTGCAAGGAACGGGAGGTACAGGCTTATAGTCCCAACATCCTAAAGGGAAAAATCTTCTGTGCCCACTGCGGCGGCAGTCTCCACCGGCATCGGAACTTCCGCAAAAAGTCCGCTGATGTCTACCTCTTTTACTGTCTGACCAACAGCAGAATCGCAAAAGAGCGCTGCCCCGGTGTCCTGATTCGGGAAGATGTTCTTCTGGATTCCCTTGCTGATATGCTCCAGAACGCTTTGGATGCGGCCCTGGGCAGCTACTCACTTTCCCTTTTGGAGCTGCCCCAGCAGACAGCCGAACGGGCAGAGCTGAACGAGAAGATCACCTGCCGCAAGCAGGAGATTCAGCGCCTGCAGGGCCTGATCCGCAGCCTTTACGAGAATCTGATTCAGGATATTCTCACGAAGGACGAATACATCACCTACAAAGGGAAGTATGAAGCCAAAATCGAACAGCTTTCTGATGAAGTATCCCATTTGGAAAAAGGCTTGAAGGCACTGGACAAGCAGATGGAACAGCACCGGGCTTTGAAGCGGGATTCCGATAGTCTCCGGGAAAACCGGGAGCTGACCGCCGCCCTGATTGACCGGCTGATTGACCGTGTTGAAGTTTCCAAAGACAAGCAGATCACCGTCCACTACCGCTTTGAAAGCGAATTTGATTCCTGTGAAGAGGTGCTGAACCAATGCAAAAATATGTAATCGCCCTTTACATACGGCTGTCCATTGAGGACTTCAAGTATGGCAGCATGAGTATTGAGAACCAGCGCCTTGTGCTGAATGAATATGCGGCAGCTATGCCGGAAGCACTCAATTCCGAAGTGCTGGAGTTCGTTGACAACGGCTACAGCGGCACCAATTTTGAGCGTCCCCAGGTGCAGAAGCTGATTGAGATGGTTCGGGAGAACAGGATCGACTGCATCATTGTCAAGGACTTCTCCCGGTTCGGGCGCAACAGCATTGAAACCGGCTATTTCCTTGAGCGGGTTTTCCCGCTGTTCCATACCCGGTTCATCTCCGTCAGCGATGATTACGACAGCGACAACTACAAGGGCGATACGGGCGGCATGGATGTGGCCTTCAAATATCTTATCAGTGAGTATTACAGCAGGGATATGTCCATCAAAACCAAGAGTGCCAAGTACGCCAAGATGCAGCGTGGCGAGTATCAGAGTACGATTTGCCCCTACGGCTACCGCAAGAGTGCCGATGGAAGAATGGATCCTGATCCCGAAGCGGCTACTGTGGTTCAGTTGATCTTCCAGCTTGCCGCCGAAGGTAAGAATGCCCCCAGCATTGCCAAGGAGCTATACAAACGGGGCATCCCTACTCCCGCTGAATACAAGATTGCACGGGGGCAGAAAACCCATGATATTTCCCGAACTCATGGCATCTGGTGTGATTCCACCATCGTGCGGTATTTAGCGGATGAACGCTATACCGGCACCTACATCATTGGGAAGCGGGCAGTCCTTGAAGTCGGTGAAAACAACAGTCGTTTTAAGGACAGGTCGAAGTGGTACATCATTCCTGACCATCATCCGGCAATCGTAGACAAGGCCTTATTTGATAAGGTACAGGAAACCGTGCGCCGCTTTTCCCAGCCGCATAAGAAGCAGAGGGATTATCTTCTGAAAGGCATCGTGTTCTGCGGCTGCTGTGACCATGCGCTTTCCTATGTCGCAAACAAGCAGCCGTATTTCCATTGCCGCCGCTCTCAGGCGGCTGAGAACGGCCCCTGCCATGATTTGAAGGTAGATGCCCTGGAACTGGAACAGGTCATTTTCCAAACCATAAAAGCACAGTTGGAAGCCGTTCTCTCCATCCGCATGGATGGCTCCATCAGTTTGGATACGGTGGTAGCTGAGCGCACGGAATATGAAAAGCAAATTGAAGCGCTGGAAGATAGCAAGCAATCCCTGTTCGAGCAGTACATCATGGGCGAAATTGATGTAGGAAACTACAAGTCCCAAAAAGCATTCTATGATGCCTCCATCCTGAAAGCAAAAAACGCCCATGCCGCCATTGCGGCACAAGCGAAAAAGAAAAAGGAAGAACAGAACCGGCAGTCCAGCCGCACGGAGATTGCCAAGGCTATCACCGACGCAGAGGGCCTGACCCCGGAGTTGGTCAGCCTCCTGATTGAGAAGGTCTATATTTTCCCGGACAAGCGCATTGAGATTGCGTATAAAGTCAATGACCTGTTCGATTGAGAATCTGCTCCTTCAGTAATTGAAAAAGCCGGAATCCCAGACCATCGCAGTATGTTTGATGGTTTGGGATTTCTGCTTTTGCAGGAAATATTTTTTTGTCGTGTGCTTGACATACGGGTGCCGGAAAGCGTGAGGGTTGATATGTGGAAGATCATGACGGCGGGAGAAGTCATAAAGCCAACCGGTGATGCTGTCCGGGTTCATATGTTCTCCGTTGTCCTGAGTGAACACATACCCTGTATCGTGCCATCTATCACCATTTGCCAACTGTAACCGGAGTTGCTCCCGTCTGTGCTTTCGCAAAAGGCTCATTGTTTCGGCTGGCAAGGAAAGATATCGTGTGTCGCTTGTTTTCGTAGTGCTCTCATATACCCCCCGACTGGGGGACACGATTAAGGCGCGGTCTATTTTTATCCGGCTGTTGTCAAAGTCCACTTTCTCCCACTTTAGCCCCATGATCTCGCCCCTTCGGCACCCGGTGACGAGCAGCAGCTGGGTAATAAGCTGCCACTTGAGGGGTTCCGTCTCAAGCGCTTTCAGTATTTCAGAAATCGTTTCTGGCTGGAAGTAGTTCGGAACTTTCTTTGCAGCTTTCGGCGGTGTGGCCTTCGTAGCAGCGTTATACGGTACAAGCATTTCTTTTTCTGCCTGGGCTAGTACAATGGAAATGAGGCGGTGGTAGGCCAGTACGGTTCTTTCCGCAAGTGGCTGCATGTCATGCTCTACGGTGAACACCTCGTTCAGCGTCTTCCCCATAGCTTGTGCAATGGCTTTTGCTTTTACTTCCTGGATGGGTTTCCCTTGTGCGGCAGTGCTGACGGTGGAGGCTGATACCCCCGCAGTTTTCGCAATACCTGCACGGCTTTTCTTGTTCGCTTTTAACCATGCCGCAAGATCAATGCGGGGCGCTGCGATGCTGCCAGTGTCACGTATGCCGGGCTCGGACAAATTCTTGTAGAAACTATTTAGGGTCTATCTGAAAACCGTCAACATGCCCAAACAGCGGGTCTTTTCCGCCTGCTGTGCACCATTTTCCCTTGTAATACACAAAGTATTCCTGCGGAAAAATGGCTTCAGCAGGCGAAAAATCCCTCGCTGTTGGTCATATTCCCGGTTTTCAGATAGACCCTAGATGCTGCGGACGAATATCTGCCAGCTTCATATGCCCGATCGCCGGGTTGATCCTTTGCATCAGCTCTTTGTAACGGTCAAGGGTTTTGGCCTTTGTCCCGCCGCGCTCTTTCAGATCCAGTACATTTTCCGCGAAGGTTTGCCGGTTATCCAGGGCGTATCCCTGTTCAATACTGCGCTCGAAGTCCGCCGCCGCCCGTTGGGCGGCTTTTTCTGTCTGGCGTGCTGTCTCATGCCGTCAGGAGGTTTCCACGTCTTCTTGTGGGTGATACGCTTCCCGGTGATATCAAAGCCGCCGGAGACAATAAAGCGGTATGTCAAGCCGCGTTTCCCCTCAATGCGTTCAATGTGTGCCATTATTCCACCTGCCCATCTGCAGCCGTGTATTTGGCCACGAGATACTTTTCAATTGCCCTCGTTATCCTGATGCTGTAGCTTTCAATAAGCTGCGGCACCGGGATTCTTGTTTTCCATTGCCCCTTGACCGCTGTTTCCCCGGAGCGGAGCCATTCCGCATAATAACGCAGTAGAATATATTCCCGTACAAACGTTTCTTTCCCGGTGTAAACAGCGTCTAGAATGTCATTCAGAAAGTCCAGATACGGTTCACCGCCGTTAATGATTACAGTCCCGTCTTTGGGGGTTTCAAAAGCCCCGCGAGCCTTATTTCCCTGCATTTGGTGCAGCCTTAAAACGTTGTCCTCAGACAGTCCGGTGTATTCGGTCACGGCCTGCATGGTCGTTCCCGGCGTTTTCGCCAGCGAGATACCGAGAAGATAATCCGTTGACACAGAGAAGAAGCCTGCGATTTTCGCAAGCGTCTCATACCCCGGTTCGCTTTCACCGTTCACGTATTGGCAGACGGTCTGACGCGTTCTGCCTATTTTGGCCGCAAGCGTGTCCTGCGTGACTCCGTATTCTTTCATGAGTTCCCGCATGTTTACAGCGAATGGTGAGTTGTACTTCTCGTTAAAGCTCTTTTTGACGCGCCCCATGTTACCCCTCCAGGTTTTCCGTTAATTGTTGACAAACTTGGCCATGAAATGTCGATTACGAAACTTGCGCCATCTCGTAAATCTGATAATTGTTGCACTTTTTTAGAATCTGTGATTCAGGCTTGTTTTTGCTGCTTCTGTTTAGTAGAATAAGGCTTGCAAGGCGAAAAGTCAACAACTTTTTCGAGTTTGGGAGGAGAAATTATGAAAAACGTGAAGATTCGGGAAGCGGCGAAGCAGACGGGGGTGTACCTCTGGGAGATCGCCGAACGGTTTGGGTGCAATGACGGGAACTTCTCCCGCAAATTGCGGCGGGAACTGCCAGAGGACGAGCAGAGGAGGATTCTGGCCATCATTGCGGAGCTTGCAGCGGAGAAAAAGGGGGCGATCCGATGAGCGATGTTCTCACCATCCGCGAAGCCGTCCAGTGCTCCAAAGATGAGGGCGTGCCGGTTTCGGAATACGCGCTGCGGCGCTGGGTGAAAACCGGAGCCATTCTGACCCGGCAGGCCGGAACAAAGACGTTGATCTACTTCCCGCGCCTAGTGGAGTTTCTGACCTGCGCGGACGGTTGCGACAACGCCCCCGCCACCCTGGGGGAGACTCCCGGCATTCGCCGGGTTGGCGGGCGGTGGTGATTCCATGCCGGTATTGAAGCAGCGGCACGCCCGAAACTTTACCACCCTGCCTAACGAGCTTTTGCAGGATCAACAGCTTTCTTGCCGTGACCGGGGGGTGCTGGTTTGGATGCTCAGCAAGCCGCCCGACTGGAAATTCACCCACGCGGCGATTTTGCAGGAACTCCCGGCAGATGGGAAAACGGCAATTTTGAACTGCGTGAAGCGATTACAGGAAATCGGGTATTTGGAAATCAGCAGGAGTAAAAAAGCAGGCCAGTTTGATAAAAGCATCTGGACGGTGTCGGACACACCGCATCCGCAAAACGAGGATATGGACACACCACATCCGCGTTTTCCGCATCCGCAAAACGCGGATGTATTCCTAAAGAATTAACAAAAAAAGAAAAGGCTGTGCCCGCCTTAGAGGGCGGGCGACAGCCAGAGATTTACTTTGACAGTGAGGCAGGCGAATGGAAACGGAGGGGTACGGCATGACCGGAAACGAAAGCTATTTGGCCGGTGCCATTCTGATTGACGGGGCAAACGTCCTCCCGGTGGTTCGGGGACTGGTCAAGCCGGAGGACTTCCAGGTTGAAGCGTACCGGGCGGTATTCACCGCCGCCGCTTCCCTGGCGGCGGACGGTGAACCGGTAGACCCCTGTTCTATCAAGGTCAGGGCGAAGCGGCAGGGCGTGGAGCTGCCCAACCAACTGCTAACGGAATTGATGGAAATCGTGCCCACCTGCACGAACGCGGCGGATTACGCCCACCGTGTGGCGGAGGACGCACGTGTACGGCGAATCAAGGAGCTGGCTACCCGGATTCAGGAAGATACCGTTTCCAGCCCTGACGAACTGCTGGCGACGCTGCAGCGGGAAGCCGAGGACATCCGGGGCAGCAGCTACCCGCCGGGGGGGGCCCCGCCGCCACCGCTGCCTCCATCGCCATCCGGCACATCCTCTGGTCGACGCTGCTGGCCGTCTGGGGCGCATCGTCGCTCTGGAGCATCGGCGAACTGTTCGAGCAGCGCAAGCGGGTCGCCCGCGGCTGGTTCCCCGAAAACCCCAAACGCCGACGCTCATGAGACTGCGCGCGTGGACAACGGCGCTCTGCTGCGCCGCGGCACTGACCGGATACGGCACGCTTCCGGCGGACGCAACGCCGCCGGGCATTCACGAACCGGCAGGGACGGCCGACAGCCCCGACAGCCTCGCAGTCCGGGAGGAGACCCCGATGGCCGCCCCGTGCCAGGGAGGCTCCTCCGGCGCGCAAATCCTCGTCCCGGAGCAAACGACGCCCGGCAGCGACGTTCCCGAGCGCCCGGAGACCCTCCACGCCGGATTCCAGCAGGCCGACAAGGCTCTGCTCGCCTTCACCTCGCGCAACAACCGCTTCACCTTCACGCTCGGCGGGTCGCTCATCGTACGCGGCAGCTACGACTTCGCAGGCGCGGTCGACAACATCGACTTCGTGCCCTACGACATCCCCGTTCCGGGCGACTTCGCCTCACGGCAGAAAATCTCGATGGACGTCTCGACCTCACACATCGTCATGAAGGCCGTCGCCCGGTCGCAGCTCCTGGGCCCCGTCCTGATTTCCATCGACGCCGACTTCCGCGGCGGAGCCCGCGGCAGTTACACGCCCCGCATCCGCACGGCCTACGTTGCAGCCCGGGGCTTCACGCTGGGCCGCGACGTGACGACCTTCTGCGACCTGCAGGCGGCCCCGACCACCATCGACTTCCAGTGTCCCAACGCCTACAATTTCGACTTCGCGACGGTCATCCGCTACGAGGTTGACTTCGCCCGCGAGCACATGCGTTTCGGCGTGGCATGCGAATTTCCGGCCGTGAGCGGCACCTACAACGACAACTTCGCACCGATTCCGCAGCGCATGCCCGACTTCCCGTTCTACCTGCGCTATGCCTGGGGCGCCGACCTCGACAGCCATATCCGCGCAACGGGCGTCATCCGCAACCTCTACATGCACAACCTCCTGACAGGCAGCAACACCTCGCGCATCGGGTGGGGTGCCCAGCTGAGCGGTTCCATCCGCTTGGGGCGTCCGTTCCGACTCTTCTTCAACGGCACCTGCGGATACGGCATCACCCCCTACATCCTCGACCTGATTGGCTCGGGCCTCGATTTCGCACCCGACCCCGCGAACCCCGCCCGGATGCAGACCATCCCGATGTGGGGCGGACAGGCGGCACTGCAAATCAGCCTCTCGAAGCGGCTCTTCATGACGGGCGGCTACTCGGCTGCAGGCGTCGGAACGAGGGAGGGCAGCCTTTCGCCCGACGAATACCGCCGCGGTCAATACATCTTCGGCAACATGTTCTTCGCCCTGACACCGCTCTGTACGGTCGCCGCCGAATATCTCCACGGCACGCGCGAGAACATGGACCGCTCCAAAGGTTCGGCCAACCGCATCAGCCTCCAGGTACACTATAACTTCTGACCCCGACAATCGGAACAGGAATGAATGCACACCCAATCGTACGTACATTGACTGCCGCGCTCTGCGGTGCGGTCCTCTTTGCCGGATGCGGAGCCCCGGCTCCCCGCCCACAGGAGGCCGCCACGACGGCAACTAGCGATACCGCCATGCAGCCCGCACGCGTCCGGCTGCTCTTCGCCGGCGACGTGATGGCCCACACGCCGCAGCTCGCCGCCGCACGCACGGACGACGGACGCTACGACTTCAGCCCCGTCTTCGCCTACCTCAGGCCCCGTTTTGCAGCGGCCGACGCCGTCATCGTCAACCTCGAGACGACGCTCACGCCCGAGCCTCCCTACTCGGGCTATCCCAGCTTCCGCACGCCGGCATCGATGGCCGACGCACTGCGCGACGCGGGTGTCGACATGGCCGTGCTGGCCAACAACCACTGCTGCGATGCCGGCGAGCGCGGCATCCGCCGCACGGCCCGCGAGCTGGAGCGCGTCGGCATCCGCCACACGGGCGTCTTTGCCGACAGCATCGACTTCGTGGCGCGCAACCCGCTGCTCTTCGAACGGCACGGCATCCGTTTCGCCCTGCTCAACTATACCTACTCGACCAACGGGCTCCCCGTTCCCCGAGGCACCATCGTCAACCGCATCGATTCGGCCCTCATGGTCCGCGACCTCGAACGTGCACGCCGCGATTCGGTCGACTGCACGATTGTCTGCATCCACTGGGGCGTGGAGTACGAACGGCGCGAAAACGACGCTCAGCGCCGGCTGGCTGCACTGCTGCGCCGCCACGGCGCCGACATCATCATCGGGAGCCACCCCCATGTGGTGCAGCCCTTCCGCGCCGATTCGCTCCATGCCGTCTTCTACTCGCTGGGCAACTTCGTCTCCAACCAGCGCTGGCGCTACTCCGACGGCGGGCTGATGGCCGAGGTCAGCGTCACGCGCCACCCCTCGGGCCGCATGAGCTATGCCGCACGGCCCATACCCGTCTGGGTGCTTCATCCCGGCTACCGGATTGTCCCGCCCGAGGTGGGCGATACGCTCGCGATGCCGCCGGCCGTACGGACGCAATACGAACGCTTTCTGGAGGACACGCAGCGCACGCTCGGCGAGTGACCCGACATACAAAACGGAGAGGCGGGAAAAGGTTCGACCTTTTCCCGCCTCTCGTTTCCGTAGGCATCTGCATCAATGGAATCCCGGCGGAGGAGGCATCATGCCCGGGCTGCGTCGACGCGGCTGCTCGACGCCCTCGTAATCCTTGATGTTGCGCGAACCCTTCTTGCCGAAGCGGCGCAGGTTGTAGGTGAACTGCACCATGAAGTAGCGCCCGATGACGCTGTTGGTCGCATTCTGCGTCCAACCCGAACCCACCGTACGCACGAAGGCCTTGTTCTGGTTGAAGATGTCGTTCACGCCGACGCTGATTTCGCCGCGCTGGTTGCGGAAGAGCTTCTTGCCGATGTAGGCGTTGCAGAGCAGGAACGAGTCGTTGTAGTCGTTCGTGAATCCGAGGTACTGCGTATAGGAGACCGCCGCCGTGAAGGTGAATCCGAGCGGCAGCACGAACTTCATGTTGCCGTTCACCGCGTGGTTGAAGTAGCGGTTCTTCGAGCCCCCCTCGACCAGCGAGTTGGTCGCCTCGGAATAGGTTCCGTTCCAGCCGATGGTGAAGTCGACATTCTCCGAAATGTTGCTGCCCAGGACGGCGTTGAAGTCATAGCCGATGGTGCTCGTATCGTTGCGCGAACCGCCCACGATTGAGCCGTCGTTCTGCACCGTGCCGCCCAGCATGCTCGGCGTGAGCGTATAGGTCACACCCGCCATCATGTTGAAGTTGCTCTTGAGGAAGCCCACGGGGAAACCGTAGCTCAGGTGCGTGCGCAGGTTCCAGTAACCGTCCAGATTGACCGGACGCGAGTAGTAGTTGGGCGTGTACTGCTGTCCGTTGAGGGTGATGGTTCCCGGCGAGGCGACCATGTGGGTGGCATTGTAGTCCTGCGTGGCGTTCATCATGAACATCCACATGAAGGTGCGTCCCTTCGTCACGTTCGAATTGACGTAGTGGAGCCGCACGCGGTGGTTGTACGACGGATTGAGGTCGGGATTGCCGTTGGTGATGTTCTGGGCATCTGAAACGTCGGGAACGTTCTGCAGCGACGTAATCTCGGGATTGTCCGTGTAGGAGGAGATGAACATGCGCAGCGAGTTCTCGCGGTTGAAGTTGAACTGACCCATCAGGAAGTAGGTCACGTTGTCGTACCCGTGGCGGATTTTGTCGCTCTCCCCGTGTACGACCTTTCCGTCGAGCATCGAACGCTGGTAGTAGACGTTGGCAACCACCGTGTTGCGCTCCTTGGCCAGGCGGAAGCCCGGGCCGACGGCATGGGTCTGGTAGCCGCTCTCGTAGGAGTTCGAGAGGTCGCGGTCGAACGTCAGATTGGTCTCGTCTTCACCCGCATAGGAGCGTTTGTCTCGCTCCTGGAAGTCGTACTTGAAGCGGTACTGGAGGCTCAGCTGCGAAATCTTGGAGATGGGCTCCGTATAGGTGAAGTTCGCGCGCAGGCGATAGCTGCTCGAAGGGGCGTCGTCGCGCAGATAGCGGAGTTGCAGATAGTTGTCCGGATTCCACTCACCGGTCTCGGGGTCCACCTCGGGACGCTCCTCGACGCTGGACAGGATGTTCGAATAGGAATATGCATCGTCCGTGCGGTCCGAATAGTTGGCACTTCCGTCAAGCGTGATGGTACGGCCCGCCTTGCCCAGCTTGGCCCGGTAGACGGCCGACAGACGGGCATTGTAGCCCTGACGGGTCGCATCCTCGAGATTGTCCGTATAGCTGTATCCGCTGCCGCCCATCGACGGGGCGCCGTACTGCCAGCCGCGCGTCCAGCTGTAGGGGTCGTTGGCATGGTAGCTGAAGCCCGGGCGAATCATCAGGTTCTGGTTCTCCGATATTTTCCACTCGATACGGGCGTTGAAACGGTGGTTGTTGCCCAGCGTATTGGAGTAACCGCGCGTCGAGAGGGTATCGAGCGGCATGGGGGCCTCGTACCACTTGTCGGTGGTGGAGTAGTTGATGGTCCGGGTATTGTTGAAGAAGTAGCTGCCCTGGAACGACACCTGGTCGCGCTTGCCCCACGTATCGGAGTAGTTCACGCCAATGGCGTTGACACGCGCCACACCGGGCTGAGGACGCACCATATACTGGCCCACGCCCCGGCGGGGACCGCCGCCCGTCGAACCCGAAACGCCGAGGATATCCTCGAACGAGAAGTTCTGCTGGTTGACGTTGTTGAACAGACCGATAATCGACACGCGGCTGTCTCCGCTGAAGATGTTGGCGTTGCCGCCGACGATGTATTTGTGCGAGGTGCCGGTCTGGGCATCGGGTTCATAGCCATAGCCGCCGTAGAATTTGCCGAACTGCCCCTGGCGCATGTTCTCGTGCGTCACGATGTTGATGGCCTTGTAGCCCTCGCCGTCGTCCATGCCCGAGAATTCGGCCGCATCGCTCAGCTTGTCGAAGACCTCGATGCTCTTCACGGCCTCGGCCGGCAGCGACTTGATGGCCGTCGTGACATCCTCGCCGAAAAACTCCTTGCCGTCGACGAAGATTTTCTGCACCTCTTCGCCCTGGGCCTCGACCGCACCGTCGGTGATGGTAATGCCGGGCATCTTCTTGAGCAGGCCCTCGACATCGGCATCGGTCGCGACCTTGAAGGCGCTGGCGTTGTAGCTCAGCGTATCGCCCCGCTGGGAGGTCCGGAGTGCCTTCGCCTCCTTGACGACCGTGGCAATCTGCACACCGGCCTTCAGCGCAATTTCACCCAGACTCTGGCGCGCAGACGAGACGGTGAACGTCCGTGTTTCGTTGTTGTAACCCAGGAAGGAGACTTCGACGCTGTACTCCCCGTAGGAGAGTCCCGAAATGGTCACAGCTCCCTTGTAGCCCGACGTGAAGTAGCTTTTCGTATCGGGAGACTTGGTCGGCGACACCTGCAGCACGGCGCCCGGAATGCTCTCTCCCGTCTCGGCATCGACAATCGTCGCCGTGACGCTTCCCTTCTGGGCGAAAGCCGCAACCGCAAGAAGAGTCGACAGCAGGGTCAGTACAAATTTCTTCATATTGCTGTATAGAGGTTCAAGTATACGAGTATGTTGTCTGTTCTGTATTTCGCGTGCGAAATTAACCTTTTTATTCGGGATTTCCCATGACAGAAGGGTGAAACGACAAAAAAGAGGTGTCAGCCGACTGCCGACACCTCTTCTCTGCTGGACTCGATGTCCGCTATTGCTCGTTTTCCGCAACCGGAGCCTTTTTGCCGCCGCGGGGCTTGCCATAATGCTTCGCATCGCGGTCATGCTTGGCCGAACGCATCATCTTGGCCTGGTCGTCCTTCCACTGCTTGTACTGCTCGTCGGTGAGGATACCCTTCATCTTCTCGTCGGAGGCCTTGCGCTCGGCCACCATCTGACGGCGATGCTCCTGCATGCTCTGCACCTGCTGCAGGCTGAGGTCATAGACCTGCTGCTTCTGCGCGTCGGTCAGTTCGTACTTCTCTGCCATGCGGTCGGTCATGCGCTGCGCCATCTGTTCGGGCGTGGGGCGCTCCTTGGCCATGGTGCGGGGAGTTTCAGCCTGCTGCGCAAATGCGCTCGTTCCTGCCATCATGCAAACTGCAGCCAAGGCTGCAAACAATCTCTTTTTCATAATACCTTGTGTTTTTATGGCCGCCGGGCGGCCGGTTTCAGTTCCGTTACAATGCAAAGGTAGGGCCAGAATGAAAAAAAGATTGGAGTGCCGGGGCCAAACGCCCCCATCGGCCGGTAAAGCGGCTACCCGGCGGGTTGAACCGACGTGAGCCACGCCTTGAATTCGGGTACACGCGCCTTCGAAATGATGATTCGCTCGGGAGTTTCCACCTGCAGGTTGAGCGCCAGCCGGCTGCCGAACCAGACGACGATATCCTTCACGGCGCGGCGCGACACGATGAACTGGCGGTTGGCCCGAAAGAAATCCTGATCGGGCAGCAGCGCCTGCAGCGCCTCGAGCGTCTTGTCCAGCTGGTAGCTCTCGCCGCCGAAGGTATGGGCCGAGACCCGCTCGTTGGAGGTGTAGCAGAAGGCGATGTCCTCGCGGCGCAGCGGGATGATGCGGTCGCGGACATGGACCAGAAAGACCTCCTCGCGCCGCTCGTCGGCCTTTTTCCGCACGCGCGAGCCGTAGGCGCGGCGTTCGTCGCCCGTCAGCCGGCGCAGCTTGTCGAGCGCACGTCGCACGTCGCCTTCATTGAGCGGCTTGAGCAGATAGTCGATGCTGTTGACCTTGAACGCTTCGAGCGCATAGCGGTCATAGGCCGTGGTGAAGACCACCGGAGCAGTCACCTCCACCGCATCGAAGATGCGGAACGAGTCGCCGTCGGCCAGATGGATGTCCATGAAGAGCAGGTCGGGCGCCGGATGCGTACGCAGCCATTCGATGCTATCGCTCACGCTCTCCAGCACATCCAGCACCTCGGCATCGGGCTCGATGCCCTTGAGAATCGCTTCGAGGTTGCGCGCCGCAGCGGTTTCGTCTTCGATGATGAGTGTTTTCATGCTTGCTTCTCGTTTTTGCGGAGCGGCAGCCGCACGGTAAACTCCGCTTCGGTTTCGATGATTTCCACATCGCTGCCCGTTATGAGCATCCAGCGGCTGCGCAGGTTGCGCAGCCCGATGCCGGTCGAGGGTTCCCGCTCGAGCTTCGGGATGCGGGGATTCGACACCACCAGCACGCTGCCCTCGGTGCGGATGGAGATGTGGAAGGGGCGGCTGCGCGTGATGGCGTTGTGCTTGACGGCATTGCCGATGAGCGGCTGCAGCGAGAGGGCCGGAAGCAGCCACGAACGGTATTCGTCATCCACGTCGACGTCGAAGAAGAGCTTGTCGGCATAGCGGATTTTGAACAGATAGCCATACGCCTCGGCGAAGCGCAGCTCCTCGCTCAGCGGCACGAGCGTGCTCTGCCCGTTCTGGATGATGTAGCGGAACGTATAGGAGAGCTGGTCGATGTAGGTCAGCGCCTTCTCGCCGTCACGCTCGCGCACGAGCATGGCCAGCGAGTTGAGCGAATTGAAGAAGAAATGGGGGTTGATTTGACCGACCAACATGTTGTAGCGCGTCGTCAGGTTCTCGTTCTTCAACCGTTCGTTCTCCAACACGACGGCCTGCCGCTGCGAGATGAGCACATAGATGCGGCCATAAAGTACCGATACCACCACGGCGAACGAACATTTGAGCAACAGCAGGTAGTCGAGCATCCGCCCGCTCATGAAATTGAAGACGATGCGCCCCGTATGCCACTGCGTGACGGGGGCTATCAGATAGAGCAGCACCGCCGCCACAAGGCACCACAACGAGCGCTTGACGAATCCCCGCGAGGTGTAGTGAGGGGGCGAGGAGGTCAGTATCGACAGCAGAATGAACGACACGACAAGGTAGTAGAGCAGCTGGAGCAGCATCTCGACCGACCGTGACGGCCGGTTGAAGACGGAGGTGAAGTCGAATTCGACGCCGTTGCGGTAGCGAACGTCCGCCATGAGCGGATGCCCGCCCGCGCGCCCCCGGACAGAGAGGTCGGCAACGATGCTGTCACCGTTCTCGAGCCCGAGTCTCCGGACGCGTGTCTGCGGCACGTAGACGCTGTCGCCGTTTTCATAAATAAGGTAACCGTGGCCGTCGGGACTCACCGAGAGCCGTCCGGTCTCGCGCCGCTCGACAATCCGCACCTTGCCGGGCTGCGGCTTGCCGAGTTCGCGCTGGTCGACCAGATAGAGGAGCAGGTAGGAGAAATTGACCACCAGGCTGATTGCCACGGCAACCAGCAGGTTGAGAATCACGGCCGAATATTTCGGATGGAGCCCCATGTGTCGTTCCGTCGGTGCGGGTTACTCCTCCTCCTGCGTGTACCACGACGCATAGAGCATGTAGTCGTGGGCCGTACGGCGGATGATTTCGTCGCGCTGTTCGGGAGTCACCTCCTTGACCTTGCGGGCCGGAACGCCGGCATAGACCGAGTTGGGTTCGAGTTTGGCATTGGAGAGAACCAGCGCGTTGGCCGCGATGATGCAGCCCGAGGGGATATGGGCATTGTCGAGCAGCGTGGCGCCCATGCCAATCAGACAGTTGTCCTCGATGACGGCCCCGTGGATGACGGCATTGTGGCCCACCGAGACGTCGTTGCCGATGATGGTCTGCGAGGGGTGCTTCGCCTTGTCGTAAATCGTGTGGAGCACGACACCGTCCTGGATGTTCGTACGGTCGCCGATGACGATTTTGTTCACGTCGCCGCGCAGCACGGCATTGTACCAGATGGAGCAGTCGCGGCCGATGGTCACGTCGCCCAGAATGACGGCCGTTTCGGCCACGAAGGTGTTTTCACCGATGACGGGCTCGTGCCCGCGTACTTTTCGAATCAGTGCCATATTGAATGTCTGTTTTTTATATACGTGTTTCGTTTCTTGCTTTTCGGATTCGGGGAGGGGAGATGCCCGGCCGGCCGCTTCGGGCAGGGTAGCGGACTACTCCTCCTTCTTGGCCTGCTGCCAGAGCGCCTCCATCTCGTCGAGGGTCATGTCGTGCAGCATACGACCCTCGGCCGCAGCATGTTCCTCCATGTAATTGAAGCGGCGGATGAACTTCTTGTTCGTCCGCTCGAGCGCCGACTCGGGGTCGACACCATAGAGACGGCAGGCATTGATGAGGGCAAAGAAGAGGTCTCCGAACTCCTCCTCGAGCCGTGCCTGGTCGCCCGAGCGGATTTCGGCCTCGACCTCGGCGGTCTCCTCCTTGACCTTGGCCCATACATCCTCGCGCTGCTCCCAGTCGAAACCCGTCGCAGCGGCCTTTTCACCCACGCGGTAGGCCTTGACCATCGCCGGCAGCGAGCGGGGCACGCCGCCCAGCGTGCCGCTCTTGCGCTTCTTCTTGCGCAGCTTGAGCGCCTCCCAGTTCTCCTTCACCTCGTCGGGCGTGTTGGCATGAATGTCGCCGTAGACGTGCGGATGACGGTATATAAGCTTGTCACACAATGAATTGGCCACATCGGCATAGTCGAACGCGCCTTGTTCCTCGCCCAACTTGGAGTAGAAAACCACATGGAGCAGCAGGTCGCCCAGCTCCTCCTTGATACCCTCCATATTGTGGTCAAGAATCGCATCGGCCAATTCGTAGGTCTCCTCGATGGTGTTACTTCGCAGCGAATCGAAGGTCTGCTCGCGGTCCCACGGACATTCGCGGCGCAGGGTATTCATCACCTCCAGCAATCGCGCCGTAGCCTCCAAACGTTTGTCTTCCATGATATTGTATCTTTTGAACTTTTTTCGACCGACCCACTCCGCCGCGGCCTTCCGAAAGACGGCAGCGAGGGGTGATTCACCCCAACCGCGGACTCCGGCATGCGCACGGCAGGAGAGCGGGCATCGGCGGCCGCTCCACCCTCAGGCAAAGCGCCACCTGGCCCCTTTATTCAGACAAAGGTACGAAATCGGCGGAAAAAATATAACTTTGTACGGAACAAAAAATCCGCTGCACCATGAAAATCCGCCATCTGCTCGCCGCCGCCGTGCTGGCGACGCTCTCCCTGCAGGCTGCGGCACAGCCTGCGCCGGCCCGTCGCACCGACCTTGCCGGCGAATTCCGCCTCACGCCGACGACGCTGATAACCTGCACACAAGGACTCGAACCTTTGGCAGACTACCTGTGCGAGTACCTTCCGCTGGCGGGTTCGAGCATCCGGTTCGCTTCGGACAACGCACTTGTGCTGGCACTCGACCCTTCGCTGGGCGAGGAGGCCTATCGGCTCGACATTGCAAACGACCACATCCTCATCGAAGGAGGTGCCTACGGCGGAGTCTTCAACGGCATCCAGCAGCTCTTCCGCCTCCTGCCGCCCGAGGTCTACGCACGGCGCTGTCAGCTGCCGCTCCGACTGCCGGCGCTGCATATCGAGGATGCTCCGCGCTTCGCCTATCGGGGCATAATGCTCGACGTTGCCCGCACGTGGGTCGACGCGCCTCATGTGAAGCGATACATAGACCTGCTCTCATACCACAACATCAACAAGTTGCATCTGCACCTGAGCGACGACGAAGGGTGGCGCATCGAAATCCTGTCGCACCCCGAGCTGACCGAAATCGGCGGTTTCCGCGGCGGTGATTCGCCCGTGCGGCCCATCTACGGCAAGTGGGACGAGAAGTACGGCGGCTACTACACCCAGCAGCAGATGCGCGACCTGATTGCCTACGCCGCAGCGCGCAACATCGAAATCATCCCCGAAATCGACCTTCCGGGCCACAGCCGCAACATCGCCTCGGTCCATCCCGAAATCCGCTGCAACTACCGTCCCGACACAGTCTCGACGTGCGGCTACGACTACCGCTCGGTGTGGTGCGTGGCACGCGAGGAGAACTACCGCCTGCTCGAGGATATCATGAGCGAAATCTGCGCGCTCTTCCCTTCGCCCTACATCCACATCGGCGGGGACGAGGTCGACGCCTCGCAATGGGAGCGCTGCCCCGACTGCCGGGCGCTGATGGAGCGTCGCGGCATTACCGACCCACACCGGCTCGAAGACCTCTTCATGCAGCGCATGAGCGACATCCTCTCCGCCCACGGCAAGAAACCCGCCCTCTGGAACGAGGCCGTCAAGCGCGGAGGTCCGGCACGCACGAGCCGCGTCCACGGCTGGGAGAACGTCCGTGCCTGCCTCGACGCCACGGACAAGGGCTATCCGACGGTGGTGATGCCCGCCTCGAGTTTCTACCTCGACATGCGCCAGTCGCCCCACGAGGATGGGCACAGCTGGGCCGCCGTCTTCGACGCCCGCACCACCTACGGCTTCGACTTCGACCGCGAGGGCTTCACACCCGAACGGATGCGCCATGTCGTGGGGCTCGAAGCCGCCTTCTGGAGCGAGGCCTACGTCTCGCACGAACCCGAAAAGCCGGACTATCTCGACTACATGTGCTTCCCGCGCCTCTGCGCCCTCTCGCGGCTGGCCTGGAGCGGCAACGAAGAGGGGTGGGAGCGCTACTACGGCCAGCTTACAGGGGAGCACTACGACCGCATGACGGCCATGGGCATCCGCTTCCGCCTCTTCCCGCCGACGGTCACCTACGGCAACGGAACGCTCGCGGCAACCACCGACGACGGCTCCACGCTCTACTACCTCGAGGAGGGCTCCACCGAGGAGCAGCGCTACACCGGGCCCATCGAGACCGCACAGCCGCATCGCTACCGCTTCTTCACGCGCCGCGGCACGGGCCGCAGCCCCGAGGTGGCCGACCGCTCCGCCTACCGTACCATATCGCCCGCATGGAAGCTCTCGTCGTCCATCGGCATCAGCGAGCGTTTCCCGGCCTCGAACGCCGAACGTTACCGCGGCATGACGCGCACCTCCCGCACCTGCCGACCGCAGGACTGGCTGCTCTACACCTTCGACACGCCGCTGCGCTGCCGCGAGCTCTTCCTCCAGACGGGCTACAGGCAGTTGCCCAACGCCCACTTCGTCTCGGGCTATGCTGAGGTCTCCTACGACGGCATCCGTTTCGAGCGGGCCGGAACGCTCGACAAGGGGTGTTTTACGCTTCGCCCGACACGCCCCGTGAAGGCCGTCCGGCTCGTTGCAACCTGCCGCGGCAACAGCACGCCGTTCGTCGTCATCCAGCCGCCAGTCGTGAAGCCCGAGCTGTGACCCCATCGCCGGGAACGGCGCCGCACGACCGGGCGGACCCGGCGGAGAGGCCCGACGTCGCTCAGTCTGAGGCTCCGCCATCGACTCCATACGCAATAAAAAATCCTGCCGCAGGTGTTGCGGCAGGATTTTTTCATCGTTTTTCCGAAACGGACCGGCCACAAGGCCGAACACCGCCGGAGCGTCAGGCGCGAATCTGAGCGCCGCACTTCAGCTCGAACTGCTTTGCAAGGGAGGTCATTACACGCTCGATGCTCTTTTCGTCGAGCGTACGGCTCTTGTCCTCCAGGATAAAGCTCAACGCATAGGACTTCTTGCCTTCGGGCAGCTTGTCGCCCTCGTAGACATCAAAGAGCGAAACCCGCTTGAGCAGCTTGCGCTCGGTGGCAAAGGCGACGTCACGCAGCGCCGAGAAGGTGACCGACTTGTCGACCAGCAGCGCCAGGTCGCGCTTCACCTCGGGATATTTCGACAGCTCTTCGGCCGCAATGCGGTGTTTCTTGGTTGCCTTGACCAGCTGGTCGAAGTTGAGCTCCATGTAGTAAACCGACTGCTTGACGTCGGTCATGCGGCGCACCTTGGCGCTCACCGAACCGATTTGCAGCAGCTCCTTGCCGTTGAGCGACAGGCTCAGCGCCTCGCTGAAGAGGTCGCTGCGGAGCGTCTCGGCCTTCAGCGCATAGATGTCGATGCCGAAACGGCGCAGCAGCAGCTCGGCCACGGCCCGCAGCGTGAAGAACGAAGCCTGCCCGGGCTTGACGTTCCACGAAGGATGCTCCGCAAGTCCCGTCACGGCCACGGCCAGACGGTAGCTCTCCGAATAGGGCGCCAAAGCGTTCTCCTCCGAGCGCTTCTCCTCATCGTAGAAGTAGCAGTTGCCGAACTCGTAGAGTTTCAGGTCGCCGTTCTTACGGTTGACATTGAGCTGCACGGCCTCCATCATGTTGAAGAGCAGCGTCTGGCGCATCACGTTCAGGTCGGCGCTCAGTGGATTGAGAATCCGCACGCAATGCTGTGCGGGATAGCTCTCGAGCCCCTCGTAGTAGGCCCCCTTCGTGAGCGAGTTGGACATGATTTCCGTAAAGCCGCGGTCCGTCAGGAAGTCGGCCGCCAGGTTGACCAGGCGGTTGCGGTCGGGCTTCGGCGCATAGGAGAGCGTCGAACGCACACGCGCGGGAATCTCGACGTTGTTGTATCCGTAGATGCGGAGGATATCCTCCACCAGGTCGGCCTCACGCTGCACGTCGACCCGATAGGGCGGCACGGCCACCGACAGCACGCCGTCGTGCTCGGAGAGAACCTTTACCTCGAGCGCATCGAGAATCGTGCGCACCGTCTCCTCGGGCAGCTCCTTGCCGATGAGCGCATTGATGCGGGCGAAGGAGACGTCGAAGGTGAAATCCTTGGCCGGAACGGGGCAGATGTCGGTAATATCGCTCGAAATGGTACCGCCGGCCAGCTCCTTCATCAGCAGGGCGGCACGCTTGGCGGCATAGATTTGCAGATTGGGGTCCACGCCGCGCTCGAAACGGAACGACGAGTCGGTATTCAGACCGAAGCGCTTGGCCGTCTTGCGGACCCAGACGGGGTTGAAGTAGGCGCTCTCGATGAAGACATCGGTCGTCGTCTCGCTGATGCCCGAATCCAGACCGCCGAAGACACCGGCGATGCACATCGGACGCTCGGCCGAGCAAATCATCAGGTCGTTGGCCGTGAGCTTGCGCTCCACGCCGTCGAGCGTTACGAAAGGTGTTCCCTCGGCGCACGTGCGCACGACGATTTCATGCCCCTCGATTTTCGAGGCGTCGAAGGCATGCAGCGGCTGGCCGAGTTCGAAAAGCACGAAGTTGGTGATGTCGACCAGATTGTTCTTGGGGTTGATGCCCGCCGCACGGAGGCAGTTCTGCATCCACTCGGGCGAAGGACCGATTTTGCAGCCCGTCACCGTCACACCGGCATAGCGGGGCGCCGCCTCGCTGTTCTCGACGCGGATTTTCATCTCCAGGTCGTGGTTGTCGGGAGCAAAGGCCGAAACATCGGGCCACTTCACGGCAGCCTGCTCGCCGCGGCTGCGCAGATAGGCCGCCAGGTCGCGCGCCACACCGATGTGCGATGCGGCATCGACACGGTTGGGGGTCAGACCGATTTCAATCAGGTAGTCGTCCTCGATGTGGAGATACTCCTTGGCCGGCGTTCCCGCAACGGCATCCGCCGGAAGCTCCATGATGCCCTCGTGCGAGGTGCCGATGCCCAGCTCGTCCTCGGCACAGAGCATGCCGAGCGACTCCACGCCGCGAATCTTCGAGCGCTTGATTTTGAACTCCTCCTCGCCGCCGTTGGGATAGAGCACCGAGCCGACCGTCGCGCAGAGCACCTTCAGTCCGGCGCGGCAGTTGGCGGCACCGCAGACAATCTGGAGCGGCTCGCCGCTTCCCACGTCGACCGTCGTCACATGCAGGTGGTCCGAATCGGGATGGTCCACGCAGGTAAGCACCTCGCCGACCACGACGCCCTTCAGGCCGCCGCGCACGGTCTCGATTTTCTCGAACCCTTCGACCTCGAGGCCGATGTCCGTCAGAATCACGGCAATCTGCTCCGCCGTCAGCGAAGTATCGAGGTAACGTCTAAGCCAGTTGTATGAGATATTCATATCCTTGTGTTTGATTGTTTGCCTAAAATCAGACAAAGGTAACGATTTTAATTCTCAATTCGTCATTTTCGGGTCGAAAATCACTTCGACCCCAGCCACAGGAAGAACATGCCGACCAGAATGAAGAGCAGGTCAAGCGCCTTGGCCTTCAGATTGCGCTCGTGGAAGAGCAGCGCCCCGCAGCAGAAAGAGACCACCACCGAACCGCGCCGCACCATCGAAACCACCGATATCATCGCCCCCTCCTCACCCAGAGCCGAGAGGTAGGCGAAGTCGGCCAGCGACAGGAAAATTGAGATGAGCGGAATGGCCCAGCTCCAGTGAAAGGGGGTCGTCGAGTGACGCCGGGGCCACCACAGCGCACCGACCACCGTACCCATCATCAGCAGCTGGTAGAAATTGTACCAGCTTTGGACGAATACCGGGTCGAGGCGCGTCATGATGTACTTGTCGTAGAGTCCGCTGACCGCACCCATGACCGCCGCCGCTGCAATGCAGAGTATCCAGATGTTGTGGGCGAAATCAACCCCTTCGCGACGTCCCGAGCGGCTCAGCAGAAAGAGCGACAGGAGCGCCAGCGCCACGCCGACCCACTGGTAGCCGTTGAGCCGCTCGCCGAAAAGGAGCATCGCGCCGACGAGCACCATGACGGGACGCGTCGCATTGATGGGCCCCACGATGGTGAGCGGCAGGTGCTTCATGGCAAAGTAGCCGAACACCCACGATGTCAGCACAATGGCCGACTTGAGTGCAACCAGTGCGTGAGCATGCGCATCGCCCGGTGAACTTTCGAGCAACGTCCCGTCGAACCAGTCCAGGCCGCATTCGGCGGCCACGATGACCGGAGCGAAGAGCAGGCTCGAGAAGAGCGTGTTGAGCAGCAGCACGGGCAACACGGCATTGCCCGTCAGCGCCTTCTTCTTGGCGACATCGTAGAGGCCCAGCAGGGCCGCAGAGGTAAAAGCAAGGGTCAGCCACATGGTCGGCTATCGTATCGTCGGTTTATTCGTTTCTGTCGGCAACGCACGGAAGAGCTCTGCGCCGTACGCTGCGCGCCGCACCGTCCGCCCGGAGGCTCTTCCGGAGCGGCAGTGCGGCACACTGATGAAAAACTCCCTGCGGAGCGTCACAACTCGTCGCTGTAGACCGCTCCGGGCAGGTCGTGCAGGTTGTAGCGCGAAGCCATCGACATGCCGTAGGCACCGGCCGACTTGATGGAAAGCAGGTCGCCGCGGCGGGTCGTGCGCAGCGTCACGTTCTCGTCGAAGACATCGGTCGACTCGCAGGCCGTACCCACGATGGTATACTTCTCGCGCGTCTCGGCCTCCGAGGTGACGTTCTCGATGTTGTGGTAGGAGCCATAGAGCGCCGGACGAATCAGCTCGGTCATGCTCGCATCGACAATCACCAGCTTGCGGCCCGTGGCCGTGGTCTTGTTGAAGAGCACCGAGGTAATCAGCTCGCCGCACTCGCCGACAATCGAACGACCGAACTCGAAATGCACCTCGCGGTCGCCCACCTGCAGATGGGTGTGGACAATCGAGAAGAGCGAGGCGAAGTTGGGAATCGGTTCGTTTTCGGGCACATCATAATTGATGCCCAGGCCGCCGCCCACGTCGACGAAGCGGAACGAGAAGCCCAGCTGCTCGAGGTTGGCAACGATGACGTTGACCTTGTTGCACATGTTCTCGAAGACATGCAGCTCGCGAATCTGCGAACCGATATGCAGGTGAATGCCCACAATGCGGATGTGCTCGAGCGACTTAATCCACTCGGCATGGGCCAGCACCTCCTCATACGAGATACCGAACTTGCTGTCGGCCTGGCCCGTATCGATGCAGTGGTTGGTCTTGGGGTCGATGTCGGGGTTGATGCGCAGCGCCACGTCGGTCACACGCCCGGCCTCGGCCGAAAGGGTGTCGACCAGCTCCAGCTCCTGAATCGATTCGCAGTTGATGGCCATGATTCCCTGCTCGATGGCATAGCGCAGCTCCTTGTCGCGCTTGCCTACGCCGGCATAGACGATGCCGCGCGGGTCGAAGCCCGCCTCGACAGCCTTGCGCAGCTCGTTGCCCGAAGCGCAGTCGATGCCCAGGCCATACTCGCGGATGACCGCAAGCAGGCGGTCGTCGTAATTGGCCTTGATGGCATAGTGCACCTTGTAATCGTATTTTTTCGACTCGGAAACAACGCTTTCAAGAGTCTGGCGCAGAAGCGCAATGTCGTAAAGATAGAACGGGGTCTCGAACTCCCGGAGTCGGGGGGCAATCTGTCTGCTTAACATATGTTTTTCTAACTTTTAACCTTAACCGAAGGGCAAAGATAGGAAAAGTCGTCTTCAAAGCCAAACCGCGGGCGGATTTTCGGCTCCCGGCCCCCGCCCCGGCCCGCCGCCCGCGACATCCAG
>OGPV01000432.1_pt1 | contig 33168 bp, 33 predicted proteins | sample 1553001 | NCBI WGS metagenome assembly OGPV01 (sample SAMEA2580268, study PRJEB22360) | human gut metagenome | biome: human gut; feature: human-associated habitat; material: faeces | place: Denmark | collected 2008/2010
CTATTGTTGTATATAAAGGTTTAATACCTGTAGTTGGCCGAATACTTACGTATAATCTTCTATATCTGAAATGGATTTTAAGACATTTATGAGTTCATTTTGGCAGTTCTCATCCATTTTGAAAATGAGATTGAGGCGAGTTGGCATAAAAACCTTATCAGGAAGATTTTCTAATCCACCGATACTTCCTGTCGCTTCTAAATCTTTATAACTATTTGACTCGTCCAAGAAATGAGGGTGTTCTTTAAGAAAAGAATGGAAAACTTCAACATCTTCAAGAAAATAAAAGATGATTCGTATTCCAATTATATCTTGAAGTTTTTTCCCATTAGGACTGTAAATCCCTTTTTTACTTTTAAGTTTTTTATTTATAGATGTAATACTTTTGACGCGTGCAAATATTCGATAAAATATTCCAGCTTGTCTTAATTTTTGTTCTAAATCGGATTTTATGATATTAATTATATACTGCAAATTTAGCTCTTCCATAATTAATTATTTTGTAAATACTCAATACCTTCGTCTGTTATAAAAGATTTATCTCCATTACAAATTATAAATCCTTGTTTCGTTAATGCATTGAATGTTTTCTTGAAGGATTTTTCTTTGACCTCGAATGTTTCCCGTAGCTTAGATATCATTCTCATTCTACGTGTTTTTCCATCAACTTTTAGATACATACCTAATATCTCTTTAATTAGTACATCTTCTGTTTGTTCTGTTAATTCATGTTTTATGGATTCATTAATAGTAGAATTTTCGTCAATAAAATCATTTTCATTTGAATTGCAATTATAAAAATCACAATGGAGGTTGGTATTTAATTTACTACAATTTAAGAATGCGCAATTAATGAAAGAGCAGTTGTTAAAGCTGTTGAAATCGAAAATACAGGATTCAAAGATAATATTGGAAAAACAACAATTTTCCATTTTTACATATTCATCTCCTAAAGCTGCGTTTAATATTTTTCCTCCATCAAAAGCCTCATTAGAAAACGATGACATAATTTGATCACGTAGTTTTACGTCTGCCCAAAATTGTAGAACGTTATTAAGAGTGCAATGCTTCGTGAGCTTTTTCCAGAAAAAGCTTCTTGTGGATTTATTCCATACTGATGCTGCCAAGATTGCTTTCTCAATAAAAGGGAACGATGCTTCCTTTTGAAAAAATAAGGATGTCTCATCCTCATCATTCTTTATTGATTCCATGAAGAGAGTTCCAAGAATAAAGTCGTTGAGAAAACCTACATTGCAGTTGCCTTTTCTGTCTAATAAGGCATGGTTTGTTAATGCATTCGAAAGGCTTTCCGCATCTTTTTGTGTTGTAGCTTTATTTATAATTAAGTCATTAGCTAGCTCTTTAATTGTTTCTTTCACATGACTTCTGGAGTCGGATGTTATATTGTATCCAGCGAAACAAGAAGCTAGTTTTCTTAATATCATTTTTTGTTCTTCAACAGAAAAAGGTAAATCTTGTCGTCTTATTTCTCTCGTTAAAAGGAACTTGAAATAACTATTTACTAATGTCGAAGAGTTGTTGGCAACTTTGTGGAATTCATCATCATCAATATATCTAAGATATCCTAATAGAACTGGGTTTGAAAGTGAACTTGTTAGATTCTGTGGTAAAGCCTGATATCGTTCAGATTCTAGCCAATCTTCAATACTCGGATTATCTAATTGATATCTGATTACATCAAAATCATACGTATCATCAGTTTTTCTATAAACCCAATCTGCAAAATTCTCTCCAGCAAAAATTGCTGTTTTACGTGTTGTAAGGATTACTTTTGATTTATTCGTGAGTAAATCGGCAATTGTGGATAACATAGTCTCTACATCAGAGAATTTAGCTTCTAAAGCTCCGTCATCAATGTCTTTACTTAATAATTCATCAAATCCGTCTATTATTAGTGGAATTCGTCCTTGCTTTATATTGTAAATAACAATGTCATTTTTTAAGAGTGTGTCGAAATTTTGTTCAATTTGGGATAGTAAAAGATAACGAAAATTACTTGCCGTTCTATCTTTAGATAACTCCATTAGAAATGGTCTTACATTTTCTGTTACAGTAGAGTAGCTTTTTAATAACTCATAAGCTGTAGATGTTTTACCGAATCCTGCTGCAGCTTCTACAATTATTAACGAAGGGCGGTCAGATTTCATAAATGAAAGTATGGAATCTATCAGCTTTATAGATGGATTTCTCTTTTCGAAGTTATATTCTAGAGAATATGGTATATTAATATATTGATAGGCAGTATAGTCTTTATCATATATTTCCATCAAGGTATTCGCATAATTGTTGTATTTTTGGATTATGCGTTTATTTGTCATTTCAACGTGAAAGAAGCCGTTGAATAGATAATCTTCTATTTCTGCTATTGTCGTACCTTGGCTGATTTTTACAGCATATCCGCATTTTGAATAGGCACTCTTTGTCTGCTCAATTTCTTCTTTAATATCATTTCTATAAGGGACAATTTCAATAGCAGGATACATACCTGTTTGAAGAGAAAATACGATAAATTTATCATCGATTTCTTCTTCAACTTTATATCCATATTTGGAAAATAATTCTATTAGTTTATCACGTTTCATTGTATATATTGATGTTGCTTTCTTATATTTTGAGGGAATAAAAAACAAATAATCTAAATTTCTGGTATATTGACATCTTTTGAAGAAATGATATAATCTTTTTGTATTCCTTCTGTAAGATTGAATGGAGGTAGAATGAAGGAGTTTAACGCAGTTCCTTCTGTTTTTGCATGAATGACTCCTCTAGCAGTTCCTATTGTAATACTAGCTATATATCTGAGGAATTCTACTGGTACTTTCCAATGATCTTCAATTTGTATTTCTTTCCATCCTTCTGGGGCGATATCAAAAAAGCAGGCTAATTCTAATATAAGAATACGTTTTTCATTTTGTGAAGCAGTAATTGTGACTAGACATCGAATGTTAGTTCTTCTTAAATCTACTGCGAAATTTAAATTTATAGTTGTCTCTATATCTTTTTGAGTATTAAATGAATCTGGAAATATAGCAAACTGTTTAGTTTCTATTTTAGAAAATCTATAAGAGATGGTCATAATTAAGCAATTGTAAAATATGGATTTAAATGTTGTTTGGTTTTCATCATTTTATATGGTACAAATCTTTGATTGGTAATATGTATACAATATGAATCTTGTTCTTTCTGTATATATTCTTGTAAGTCTGTATATGTAATTTGGGGAACTTTCCCTATTGCTAATGATAGTTCTACTAATTTACTTATTTTATGATCAAAGTCTCCATTAAGCAATTGAGATACATATCCTTTGCTACATCCTAAATATTCTGCAAGTTGGGTTTTATTTATTTTTTGTTGTTCCATAAAATCTTGGATTTCTCTGTAGAGATCAATTTGTAGTTTAGCAATCCAATATCCTTTATTTTTTAGTAATTCTATTCTGTTTTCCATATGTTTTTATTTTAAAGAGTTAAGATATTGCATTTTTAAAGCGCGAAAGGTATTGATATCCTTTGTCTGAGTATTTTTATATCCTCCCATGATTACAATTTTTCCATTTTTTTGTTGTATAGCATATATCCTTAGATGTTTGGATTTAAATTCATACTCTTTTACTTTATCTTTATTTCCCTTCAATTCTCTAAATTTCGTTTTTGGCAGTGGTTTTAATTGAGATACTGATTCCATATAATAAATTATAGATGCTAATTCTGGTTTATAAACATCTTCTAGATTGTTTACAAATGCATCGAATGGAGCTTGTCCATCTATTATTAATTTACTAAAAACTTGTATACCTTTTATGTATTCAATATTTTCAAGAGCAAAGGTACGCATAAAAAATTAAGTTTAAGCTAAACAATTCTGTCTTTTCTTATATTCTTGTTAAAGAATGTTAGTGTTGAATGGTTGTTAATTGGAGTTCTTTAATTAATTTCAAGAAATGTTATTACAAAGAAAATCCTTTAAAGGTTGTAATTCAGGAGCGTTGAGATTCCAATATTGGGCATCGTTGAACAGCCATTGTCCGCTCCCCAATTTGTTTCGTTGTGTGTTACTCAGGGTCTTTTGCGCACTGATGTAAGTAAACAATTTACCCTTTAGATTAGGAGTCAGATAATGAGTTCCCAAACAAGTTTCATAGTCAGAATAGCAATGTAACCATTGTTCATGAGTCTCTTTTTGCATCAGTTTTTCCAGTAAATTCTCGAAAATGCCATCGTCTGTATTGTTCGGAAAAAGAAAGATTCCGTCAGCCTGCATTCCATTGCTTTGCAATTCCTGGTTGATGCGTTGCAGGGTAGCCGAAAATCCATACCCCGTAGCAGGTGTGTCCGCATCAAAAATAATCAGATTTTTTCCACCTTCAATGGTATTCTCCTTGAACTTATTGGCTGCTTTTACCAAGTTGCTATTTCCGCCGACGCAGATTATCTTATATTGTGCTTCGGAAAATCCAAGCTCCTTTATGATTGTATTTAAAAATACATACTCAGATGTTTTTTCATACCGTGCTTCAATGAAAATCTGTGTCATCCTATCTTACCTCCATTTCCTGTTTGATAGCATACGACAGTTCTTCTGCGCTATAACGTAGAGCCACAAGTTCGTCGTCAGCTTTTCTTATCAGCTTATAGGATGCTATCTGTGGCATTTGTGCTGATTTGCCAATAGCCTTGACCAGCGATTTAACTAAATCCATACTGTGTGTAGAAGCAAAAATCTGTGTATGATGTTTCTGGCACATATAAAGGATGACTTCCCATAATTGCGGCATGACCGAAAAATGCAAGCCATTATCCAGTTCATCTATGATAAGCACCCCATTTCTGCATGTGTAAATGGAAAGAATAACAGCCAGTACTTTGCGTACTCCGTCTCCCAACACATTGATTGGAAGTCGGGTCGGCAGTCCTACATCTACCATTACCCTTTTACCTACCAGTTGTACGTCAGTGATACGAGGTTCTACAATCTGGAGAGCTTCCACAATTTCCTTTTCTTGTTTGTTCTGAATAATCTCAGTCATTTTCTCCACGATGTCGATTTGTATGTGGTTAGAAGGAATGTATTCCGCGTAAAGAGCCTCCTTGTATCTTTTGTCAGAGGTAATGTTTCCGCTTTTTTCTTCTGTAACCACCAGTTCAGAATGATATTTGCTTTCTTTCTCTGCTTCTGTGGAGAAGTTGATTTTCAGTCCATACCGTTTACCGGCACTTTCCGATGAGTTCTTTTGTAAGTCCTCCAGTGAAATGTTTTGGGAGTGCGATTCTATCATTTGGATAGAAACCTGTCGGCTTTGTTCTCCCAGACTGTTTAATTGTATAATGTGTTCTGGATTTGCTTGATAGAACTCAATTTTTAAATCCGTTTCTTCCAATGAATCCAGTGCTCTGCTCTTGTTTGCTAAAATGGGTAATGTGGGGTTGTCAGGGCCTGACAATATAAATAATGATTCCAGCAAAGAAGACTTGCCACAGTTATTTTTTCCGAAGAAGAGGTTTATCAATTCTAACTTTTCCAATTTACATTGGCGAATCCCTCTATAGTTTTTTACTGAGAAGTCTGTATAAATCATATTTGTTGCTATTTTCCTATCAATCGACAGGACAAATGTAACAAAAATAAACAGGTTTCATATTAAAATTGTTGCTGAAATTCAAAAAACCACCGTTTTTGGAGGGTTTGTTTCCTTCACGGTGGTTTTTTCATACGTTTCTCGTTTCAGGTCTATTTTTTATCGTCCCTTATACATCGAGTCATAATACTTCTGGTAGTCACCGCTCGTCACGTTGTCCATCCATTCCTGGTTGTCCAGGTACCAGCGTACCGTCTTTTCTATGCCCTCTTCAAACTGCAGGCTCGGTTCCCATCCCAGTTCCTTCTGCAGCTTTGTAGAGTCGATGGCATAACGCATGTCGTGTCCCGGACGGTCGGTCACGTACGTAATCAGGTCCATGTCGGCCCCTTCCGGACGTCCCAGCAGACGGTCCACTGTCTTGATTACCACCTTGATGATGTCAATGTTCTTCCATTCATTGAAACCGCCGATGTTGTAAGTTTCCGCAATCTTGCCATTGTGGAAAATCACGTCGATGGCCCGCGCATGGTCCACCACATACAGCCAGTCGCGCACGTTTTCTCCCTTACCGTATACCGGCAGCGGTTTGCGGTGACGGATGTTGTTGATGAACAGCGGAATCAGCTTTTCCGGGAACTGATACGGCCCGTAGTTGTTCGAACAGTTCGTCACGATGGTCGGCATGCCGTACGTGTCGTGAAACGCCCGCACAAAGTGGTCGCTGCTTGCCTTGCTGGCAGAGTAGGGACTGTGTGGATTATACTTCGTATCCTCGTAGAAGAAATCCTTTCCGTACGCCAGGTGATGTTCCGACGACGAAGCCGTGGTAGTGAACGGCGGCTCGATACCTTCCGGATGCGTCATCTCCAGTGCCCCGTACACCTCGTCGGTAGAGATATGATAGAAACGCTTGCCCTCATACTTCTCCGGCAGACTTTCCCAGTACACTTTGGCTGCCTGCAGCAGAGACAGCGTACCCATCACGTTGGTGCGTGCAAAGGTAAACGGATCCTTGATGCTTCGGTCCACATGACTCTCTGCAGCCAGGTGAATGATACCATCCACGTGATACAGCTCCATCAGCTCCTGCATCTTCCCGTAGTCGCAGATGTCCGCCTTTATGAACACATAGTTCGGCTGGTTCTCAATGTCTTTCAGGTTCGCCAGGTTTCCCGCATACGTCAGCTTGTCCAGGTTGATGATACGGTATTCAGGATACTTGTTTACAAACAGGCGCACCACGTGGCTGCCAATAAATCCGGCACCGCCGGTAATCAGTATGTTACGTTTGAAAGTCTCCATAATGAATAATGAAAAAAATGAATAATGAAGAATGAATAATGAAGAACGGTGCACGTACCCGTTTTTCATTATTCATTGTTAATTATTAACTGTAACTAGTCTCTTCTGAAAATATCACGTGTATAAACTTTTTCCTTTACGTCATCCAGGCACGCATCATAACGGTTGGCAATGATGGCGTTGCTCTGCTTCTTGAAATCCTCCAGGTTGTTCACCACCTTTGAGCCGAAGAACGTAGTGCCGTCTTCCAAAGTCGGTTCATAGATGATGACCGTAGCACCCTTCGCCTTGATGCGCTTCATTACCCCCTGGATGCTGCTCTGGCGGAAATTGTCGCTGTTCGACTTCATGGTCAGGCGATATACCCCGATGATACATTCCTTCTCCGCTTCCGGACTGTAATCCCCGCGGTTGTAATAATCGTAGTATCCCGCTTTCTTCAGCACCTGATCGGCAATGAAATCCTTACGCGTGCGGTTACTCTCCACAATGGCCTGAATCAGGTTTTCCGGCACATCCTGGTAGTTGGCCAACAGCTGCTTGGTATCCTTCGGCAGACAGTAGCCCCCGTAACCAAAAGAAGGATTGTTATAATGCGAACCGATGCGCGGGTCCAGACAGATACCCTGAATGATGGCCTGTGTGTCCAGTCCTTTCACCTCCGCATACGTATCCAGCTCATTGAAGTAGCTTACACGCAATGCCAGGTAGGTATTGGCAAATAATTTCACCGCTTCTGCCTCTTTCAGTCCCATAAACAGCGTATCGATGTCCGGCTTCAAGGCACCCTCTTGTAACAGCGCCGCAAACTCATGCGCCTTTTCCTCCAGATGTTCCCCGGCAATCGCCTGAATAGCCGCGTTCTCCTCGTCGCGTCCGTTAATCAGTTTCGGGAAACCCACGATGATACGGCTAGGGTAGAGGTTGTCATACAGCGCTTTGCTCTCGCGCAAGAACTCCGGCGAGAACAGCAGGTTGAATTTCTTTCCCGAAAGGGCAGGAGTGGAGCGGAATTTCTCCGCATACTTCACGTACAGGCTACGGCAGTAACCCACCGGAATGGTACTTTTAATCACCATTACCGCATCCGGGTTTACTTCCAGTACCAGGTCAATCACCTCTTCTACATGCGACGTATCGAAATAATTCTTCACCGGGTCGTAGTTGGTAGGAGCGGCAATCACCACGAAATCCGCATTTCGGTAAGCTGATGCTCCGTCCAGTGTAGCGGTCAGGTTCAGTTTCTTTTCCGCTAAATACTTTTCGATGTACTCATCCTGAATCGGGCTGATACGGTGATTGATTTTCTCTACCTTTTCAGGAATCACGTCAACAGCTGTCACCTGATGATGCTGAGCCAGTAAAGTGGCTATGGATAAACCTACGTAGCCTGTACCGGCTACAGCAATATTTAAGTTGTTCATATTTTTAGATATTAAATAATAAGCAAAGAAAGATAATTATTTGCATAAAAACAAAAGGAATACTTAAGAAAGGGCTCTTGTTTTTATGTTATAGTTTGATTATTTTAATTGCAACATTTTATCAAAAATATCTTTTAATCTGTTCTCAAATGTGTTGAGTGTAAATTCTTTTTGATATTTCTTATAACTATTTTCTCCCATTTGTTTGCAGATTTCTTGATGATTGATAAGATAATTAATTTTATCTGCTATTTGTTGTGGATTCTTCTTTTCAATAACAAATCCTGTTTTTCCTTGGTCAATAATATTAGGAATTCCACCTTCATTTGTGCTAATACAGGGCAATCCTTGTTGCATTGCTTCAAGTAAAACTATAGGAAAGCATTCATTGGGGTAATAAGTAGGAAATACAAATATATCGGCATTTCGAAAAAATTGTATTTTATCTTTTCCATATTTTGCACCATGTGCAATAATATAGTCTTCTAATTTTTGTTGATGAATTTTTATATTAAATTCCCTTTCTGTTATATCATTCCATTTCCCTACAAAATGACATTCGAAGTCTACTCCTGATTCTTTCAGTAAAGAACATGCTTTTACTAATTCCCATACTCCTTTACTAGCTATCATATTTGATAGAAATAGAATTTGGGCTTTTGTATGATTATGTTTTTTATATATTATCGTATCTTTGGCGTCAGGAATTCCGTTTGGACAGAAAAAAACATCTTTTCGGGGAACATATTTTTTAATGTCCTCATATAATACTTCTGCTAATAAAATAACTTTTAGGTTCTTGAAGAATTGTCTGTATAAGAAATTATCTAAAATCTTATTTTGTCGAGTTGCTACGCCTTTATTGTGATAGTGGATTATTATTTTCTGCTTCATAATCTTGAGTAGCATAATAACCATAAAATCCTTGTAGAAGGCACCACCTTTAGCGTTAGGAGTGACATAACATAATTGGGGGTTAACTTTCCTTACAGCTTTCCAAATACAAATAAGTTGTTTAATGAAGTCAAACAACTTTTTGATTCCCCCTTTACCAATATCATTTAAATCTCGAGCAAGTGTAAGATTAAAATAATGACAATTAAAAGTTGCATTTATGATATGACTATCATGGATATATTTACCAACCATTGATGCGCCATGCACTGGTGGAGGCATATGGAGAATAAATAAAATATTCGGTTTCATGATTAACTTTTATGCGTTAATTTAATTTTCGATGATATTCTCTATATTTTAGAAATTTAGCAAGCATCCACCAAGTTAGTGGAGTATATTTAGCTAGATTCATTAAACGGCCTATCGGATCTTTAGTGAAGTAATGTCCATATTTAATAGCTTCGTGCCGGCTTAATGATAATCTATCTGAAAGTATTTGGCAATAAGTAAGATTGCGTGATATACGTCCTCTTGCTTTTTTATATGATTCTGATTGCTCGGGCAGGTGTGTAATAATTCTTTTTTCCCATTCTTCAATACTAGGAGCATTTTGCCAACGTCGTTTCATCTTGTTTAGCCAACCCTGCGATTGAGTGACATCACTTCCGTCGCTGACGAAAAGTATTTTAGGTATGAATCCCCATTCTCCGTAAGTTGAGATTAATGCCCAAAATTCTAGGTCTTCAGTAATACGAAGATCTTGCCTCATTCCTTGGCTGTTTTTGACGATTTCCGTTCTAATCGTCACACTCCCGGTACATACATGCATATATTCAGCCCAAAAAGAAAAAAAATCATTTAAAATTAAAGGTTCCTTATATTTTGTGTAACAAACTGGAGATATATGTTCTCCGGAGATTGTTAGGTGGCGTTGTGCCACATTGACAGCTATACAGTTTTTATGAGTTTCAAGAAACTTTATAGTTTGTTCTATAAATCCATCTAGCCAGTAGTCGTCAGCATCAAGATAAGCACAATATTTTCCAGTAGATAATTCAACGCCTTTATTCCGAGCAGTAGAAGGACCGGCATTTTGTTGTTGATATAAGATTATATTAGGTTCTTTACGTGCTTTTATAAGTTCAATGCTGTCGTCTGTGCTTCCGTCATCTATAAGTATTACTTCAAATTGGTATTGTGTTGATTGATTAAAAATAGAATCAAGGCATCTATTAATAAGTTTAGATGCATTGTATACTGGAATAATAATAGATAAATCAGTCTGTATCATAGGAAGTTATATGTTGTTAATTATCGCTTCATATTCTCTTTTTGCACAATTTTTTGTATTAAAAGGCTTTTCTAAAAGGATAGACTGATGTCCCATTTCTTTTAAATCGTGATGATGAAAGTAATCTAAAGCTTGAATAAGTGAATCCTGTTTAAAAGTATCGAATGTGATTCCATTTTTATCTTTATGTATAAGTTCTGAATGACACCCATTGTATATGCTTGTTGCTACTGGTAGTCCACATGACATAGCTTCTGGAATTACAAGACTCCAATTGTCTTGTAACGTTGGTAAGATAAAAACATCTGCTATTGCATAATATTTATACACCTCATCATAATTAATTCTTCCTTCAAGAAATATGCTTTTATCCATTTTATATTTTTCCTTTAACACATCATAGGATTCTCCGTACCCAATTAAAACAATGGAGTCATCAGGGTATTTCTTTATATGTTGTTCCCAAGCTGCCAGTAGTTGAGGGGTACCTTTTAGTTTTTCCACTCGTCCACTAAATAAATATATGATTCCATTATTCCCTCTTTTATATTTTAATCTAAATGAGTTGCGTTCAGATTGTGGAAAAGTTGCTATTGACTCTTTAAGGCCTTTACTATCAGCACTCATACCGCCTATAAATATCTTGGTTGGGGCAACGCCTATACTTTCTAAATATTTTTTTGTTTCTGAACCGTTTACAAGATATCCTTTGATAAACTTATTTTGTATTTTGCGGAGCCATGTCTTTAACTTTGAATTATTACGTTCTGTATGTAATGTACGTTCATATCCCATAAAGACTGGTATATGATGAAAGAAAGCCCAAAGTTGAATCCATGGAGTCCATTGGAAGAATCCTTCTGTGATAATTACATCGGGATTTATTTCACTTATTTTTTTCCACAGATGTATTGGAAGGGGAATTTGCTTGCCACCTTCTGTAAATTTATTAAATGATTTTGATTTGACATCAAACATTAATTCATTATCGTATGGATGAGCATTGTTCCCTAATTCTTCCTTTATTTTGTTTAAAAGATTTTGATGTCCATACGCATATCGTTTTGTTGAATAAATGACATGAAATTGTCCTTTAAATAATTTATTCAGTTCTACATAGAAAGGTAATCTGTATTCCCAAAAAGAAGGATTGCAATATAATACAATCATAAGCTATTATAATTATGAATGGTTGTGAATATTAGTTTGTAGATTCCAATTTTCTTGAATCATTTGAATTAGTTTCTCAGACTTTCCACTGATTACTTTCCTGACAAACATTTTGTTTGCATGGATAATCGTATTGAAGTCATTCTCGTCATAGCTCCAGATGCAGTCCTCATAATTAAGGTAATGTAGAGGTGTTATATTTTGGAATGTTAAATCATTAACTTTAATCGCGTTTTTCTTGAATGGTGAATTCATTACTATGGTAGGAACACATAGCTCATCTGGGGCATAGACTGTTTTAAAATATCTGGTTATCTCCTTATTGTTTAATTGTTGAAAAATATATTCTCCACATGCCCGGGTACAACTAATCCATGATGAACCAAAATAGATATGCCAGTCTTGATTATTTATTTTTAAAAATGGTTTTCGTTTTATACCTATACATTTTAATATTGTCATTGTACCTCCTATGATGATGCGTCTTATCATAGATTTGTGGGGTAGTGGTATGTCTCTAAAGAAATGGTAATAAATTATTTTTCTCAATTGATAATCGTATTTGCAAGTAGAAATATCATAGCCGCAAATAAATTCTTTTTCTATATTGTTTTCAAAGTAATTTTGAATTTGTATAGGACTCCAGACAGGGTAATCGAGTCCTGAGAGAAGAATAAAGCGGTCATATTGTTTGGGATTATCAAGGGCTTTCCTTAGTAAACTTTTGAAACATTCTACCTGGGAGAATCCGGCCCATGCAACATAACGTTGTTCCTGTTTACTTAAAATAGTAATTTGCTTCTTGTTTTTTTGGTAGTCAAGTAGCTTCTGCCAAAAAACATGGTCTTTATTTTTTTTATCTATATGAATGAATACATCACCCGATAAAATAAGAGCTTCACATAAGTCTATAAGTCGGTTTATGTCTGTATGAGCTTCTATTAAATATGCAATTTTTATCATAATTATCTGTTACCAGTTAATACTAAATAAAATTTATGATGCTTATTCTTCAAATATATACCAGTTCTGATAAGTAGCAAAATAATCAATAATGGAACTACTAAGAAAGTCAATAGTGCTACAATTGAGTTCCCTGGAAAGGAATGAGCTAAAATAATCTTGACAGTTTTGATAGAGTAGAAATGAGTACAATAAATAAAGAAAGAAAAAGCAGAGTAATATTTAAAAGATTCATTCCATTTTTGCGGTATAAAGTCAATTATATTCCAGAAAGCCACGATGCCAATAATCGTGTTAAATTTATGGAGAAATTCATGTGACCAAAGATTACAGAATGTTGAAATGGTCAACCACAATAAAAATAGGATAATAGATAATATACAAGGGAGTCTTTTCTCTAAAATAATGGTTTGATGACTGATAATACCTCCGGTCACGAAAAACAAAAGACCCTCACTTGAGATACAGAAGCAATCTACAGGTATCCAGTAAACAAGGAGCAATGGTATTATGGCAAATAATATCCAATTCCATTTGGGCATATATATCCATTGAAATAAAGGTACTAATAACATTAGTAGCATCATATCTCTGACATACCATAATGGACCATAGTATTCACTGTAAAAGAAATTTTGGATAAGTTCATAAAAAGAGTCAGGCATGGAAGCCTTGTCGTACAAAAATAAAATTCCCAATCCTATTATATTCCATATTATAAATGGTATAAATAGTGATTGGAATTTCTTTTTTATCATATTGATATAATTCTGTTTTAAATAGTAATTATATTTAAAGAAGAAGAAACCTGAGATAATAAAGAAAATTGGTACCGCAATTTCTGTTAATGAACTTATTATTTTTGTCGTGAAAATCAGTATATTGCTAGCCTCATTTGTATTTTTATAAAATGCATTAATTACAAAACCGTGTCTATAAACGACAAAAATCGTGGCTATCAATGAGCAAATCTTAAACTTTATACTTAGCTTTTCTGAAATCATAATATTTTGTTCGTGAATAGTATATCATGGCTCCTATCATCATAAAATAAAGAATAGTAATGGAACACGCTTTACTGGCAAGGAAAGCATACGAGTATCCATTCATGATGGCACAACTTACTGCAGCAATAAGTCCAGTATATCCTACTCTCATTCTTCTACGGAATGAGTAAAACCAAGAAGATATAAAATGGATAAATGCTATAAAACAACCGATGTATCCTAGACTTCCGTAGAAACCAATGTAATTATTATGCGCATCGGGAACGCTAAATCCAATCTTGTCCGTGTCCGATGCTACTCTTTCTACGCATCCAAATCCCCAACCGAACCATGGCTTTTGTTTGGCTAACTCTAGCATGACCTCCCAAATTCGTTCCCGTCCGGTTGAGGTTTCAATATCAGCTTTAGTTTTACCGGGCATGATGAACATGATGATTTGCTCAATGAGATTTTGGTTAAAGTATAAAACGGCTCCTAATATAATTAGCATAAAAGCAAGAAGAAAATTTCCAGAAAATATCATACCAATTCCTATTCCAAATACGGCGGAGGCATTCGCTCCACTACTTGTACAAAGGATTATATTAATGATATTTATCCATAATATAGCTTTAAGCATCTTATCCCGTTCTGAATCTTTGACTCTTTTTGCCATCAATTCGCCTGCCGTATATGAAATCAGTAAGGCGGACATAGATCCTCCACCGAGAAAATGTATAATGAAACTATGATAATTTACTATGCGTACAATGATGGCTTCAGCTATCATTTGAGTGGTTCCAAATAATAATAAAGCTCGTTCCATGGTACGGAAATCTTTAAACAAAGAGAAAAACCATAAGACTCCTATAAAAATGACTATATTCTGGAATGATAGGAAGAATGCAAATTGGGGCATTACGGAAAATAGAGATGTAATTGTGGCGTATGTGTATAGCCATAACATAGAAGAATAGGGGAGTGCATTTGTTGCATATGCCTTTTTAATAATTCCTTTCTTGTAGTGTGCGATATAATATAATATAGCCAATGTGGCTACAATTTGTATTGCTTTTGCCAATCCTCTACCATCAGCAGGCATGAATTCTACTCTATATAGCCATAAACAATAAAATAAGAATAGAAGCTTATATCGGCTTTTGCATGTAGTCTTTATTGCCTGGTAGCAATTGGATAAAAGTGTTAATATGCCTTTCATTTTTCTTCTTGAGATAGTTTTTTAATGATTTTTGCTGGAACACCGGCTACTACACAATTGTCTTCTACGTCTTTGACGACTACGGCATTGGCTGCGATAATGACATTATTCCCGATTGTGATATTGCCTAATACTTTTGCTCCGCAATAGATTGTGACATTATTTCCAATTGTGGGGCAATCTTGGTCATTTGTATATCCGATGGTAACGCCTTGATTTACCCAACAGTTTTTGCCAATCTTTTTTGGCGCTATAATTGTGGCATATCCATGTTGTACAATAAGTCCTCCACCAATTTCAGCTGTAGATGATATATCCAGTAAAGGTAAAGGACGTGCAAATATACTGATAAATTTTGCATAATAATGATGGTTGAAGGCTACACGGGCATAAAATATATTTCTAACCATTGTATAGAAAGTCAATATTTCGCAAAAATTCAGGAACGAGACATTTTCTTTATGAAGAAATTGGTGAATATTTCTTTTCAAGTCTGCTTCTATTATGGCTCTATTTTTTGCATTCTGGTAGAAGAACCAATGCAATAAAAAGCGAAAACTCGTAATTATTACGTATAACCGTTTCATTTCTTGAAAAATTTTTGATGTATGATAAACGACCAGCGGTACAGCAGAATTATCAAAGGATTGTAGCCTAAGTATTTGTGATAATAATAGCAATTGCTTTGCATCGCCATATATAAGCTACGGTAATTTGTGTTTTCTTTAAGAATAGTTCCTCCTTCATAATGAAGAATGGATACTTTAGGGTAAAAGTACATTCTCTTATGAATCCTTTTAAGTTTTTCTGCCAATATAGGTTCTTCTCCATAGAGAAATGTATTAGGATCAAACATGTCGATTTCCATAAAATCAGAGGTTCTCATAATAAAAAAGGAACCTTGTACCCAATAGCAGAAACCTTCTTGAGGAATTAAGGGAGATATGCTTGTCGGTGTACTTTTCTTTTTTTTAAGAAAGGACAGTAGGTTCCATCCAATTTGTCTATATGGAGAAATTGGTTTATAATGTGGTAATTGAATAGACCCATCTCTGCTCAATACCATAGGACCAATAGCGCCTCTTTCTTTATCTCCTTCAAGGCAAGCTATCATTTTGCTGATTATATTTTTAGATTTGATTTCGATATCTGTGTTTGTAAAAAGAAGATAATCACAGTCAAAATTCTTTTGTAGAAATTGAACTCCTAGATTATTCCCTTTTGCAAATCCCAAGTTCTCTTTAGACGAAATAATAAATAAAGAGTCATTGTCAGATGGTGTTTCATTACTTATTACAATTCCATTCGTTTTATCTTTTATGAGTGAAACCTCATCATCTGTACTTCCATTAACGACTATGACACATTTATAAGGAATGTCTATATTGGGCAATTCCCTTTTTATAAAATCAATAGTCATTTGTGGATTCTTATAATCAATGGTTATTATACCTAACATCTTTCTAATAAAATATTTATTGATTGAATATATGTTTTACAATACTTTCATGAGTGTTCTGTTCAGATACTTCCCAGTAAAAGTATCTACTCGGGAGAATATATTTGCAGTAAAGAAAACAAAGATTGCAGTAGATATAAAATTTAATAATATCATGGTGGAATTTACTTCTTGTTTTGAATAAAAAAAACAGCTCCAAGAACAAATAATAGGTGCATGTACTAGATATATTTGGTATCCAATCTTATTAAGGTTTAGTAAAGTTGGGAGACTTAATAAATATTGAAAAAACGGTAAGTTAATGACAAGAAGAATAATAGCAAAAGCTCTTATTATATGGATATAACTTGTATCCATAAAAAGGGATAGACAAAGTATAACTAATGAAAATATACCTAGCACTTTACTGATATGGCTATAGCTGTATTCATCTTTGATATAAAAATATATCAAAACGCCAACTGAAGATGAAAAATAATAAACATTATATTTAAGGATGATGATCGAGATTATTAATAAAAAATAATATCTATACTTTTTATTTATTGTATTTGCACAAACGCAAATAGGAATAATGAGAAATGTGCCAAAGAAAATAAAATGCATCATCCATAGTGGAGTAATAAGAGAGGAGCGTATCGGACCAAAAATAAGACTACTAGCAAAATTTGCTATTGATATATTTGAAGGCATTAACTCGCAAAGCCATTGATTCTCTAATAAACTGCCGATTTGCTGATTATAACAGAAGCCACATATATAAAAGATATATGCAAAAATTGTTGGTAGTATAATAGGTAAAGCTAGACGGAAATAACGCTTTAATATTATTCTAGAAATGGCTGTTTCTAGATTGGAATTATTTGTTAAAGAATAGCAAATAGAGAATCCTGATAATATGATAAAAATATGTACAGCTGTAGTACCATCAAGTAATAAGTTAATTCCTGGTATATTTTTTAGAAATGAAAGACATGTGAAGGCTCCAACAAAATGACTAAAAAATACGATTAGCGTGGATATTCCTTTCAATCCGTCTATGTAGTTAATGCGATTCATACTACAATATTTTGAAGAATACTCTTAAAAAAGTTCTTTTTCCTCGATAAAATCTTTTAGGGTAAGTGTAATGACACGATTGTCCTTTTGTGTTTCTATGTTGTTCCAAACAACTTTACGTTTTGGCTTTTCATTTAATAAATGATACATCTTGAGGAGGTTATATATACGGTATAGCAATTTATTATGCAACCAAATCTTACATGGAGTAATGAGATATTTTATTTTGTTGTAAAGACTACCTTCTGCTACATCTATATAAAGTTGATAAGATGCAATTTGTTTATTTACTTCATTTATTTCAGAATAGACTTTATTTTTTACAGATTCAGGAATTTTATTCCCTTTAGATTGCCATTGTTCTATATCTTCCAAGCGAAAAAGAAGTAAGTTCTTATGATAATCCATTTTTTTCTTTTCAGCTTTTTTCATCCCTACAATATCTATAGCTTTTTGCATGCTGTAATTTTGCGATGAAATGCGGTAATAAATAGTGGGAGTATTTACTTGTAGCATTCCTCCTTTTAACATAGCGCGAAGGTTAAGTATATGATCTTCACTCATCACTCGTTTGTCTAGTGGCTGAAAGTCAAAGAATAAGCTGCGATGCCAAGCACTATCAGCTCCTAAAAGATAATTTTCTTTGAAGTTGTATTGAGGATGTTTTGCTTGTTCATCCACGAAATATCTGGCAGTGTTGATTCCATATATATTACTATGATTATCTATGACTTTCTTTAACGTTTCTAGACGAGAGGGGAGTGAAATGTCATCTCCTGCAGCCATTACTAGCCATTGTCCCTGACTAAGAATGGCTGCTTGTTGGAAGTTTCCTCCAATTCCTCTATTTTGCTCATTCCGATGGAGGGTTATATGAATGTCTCCTCCTGTTTTTTTATATTCTTCAACTAGATTCTTGAGAATATTGAATGTGTTATCTGGAGAATTGTCATCGCAAATCACAATTTCAAAATTGCGATAGGTTTGATTAATACAAGAGTTAAATGCTTCTTCTACAAATCGCTCTTGTTTATAAGTAATAAGAAGAAATGAAAAAAAAGGCTTTTCTTTCATGATTTTACAATAAATCGTTTAATCTTGGAATAGAATATGGTAATTATTATTGGTAGAATTACCCCACTTGATATATAGGCTAAATTCCACAAAATGTTGTTTGTTTGTATTGTGGGGAATTTAGACATTTGGGAAAGTTCGTAGTGGTTGCTTATGATGATGAAAAAGCTTATAAGTTTAAAGGCCAAGAAATGTAAAGCCATGATGCTAAAACTATGTTCTCCAGTTATTGCGATTAATCTTGATATTTTATAGGTACTAATGATTTTTGATAGAGAGTATACCATCAGACAACCAAGAGTGCTGATAAATAGGATTATAAATGGATTCTCTTTTGCAATATTGGCTGGTTGCAATCGTGCATAAAAATTTAGTTCGACAGAAATATATATTATGATACATGGAATAATAAAGAAGAATATTTGTTTTGTATAGGAATTTAGTAGATATTCATATCGATGAAAAAAATATCCCATAAGGAAGATTCCTGTAACTATCATGTTTTGCCATATATAATATGGACTTTTTAGATGCAAAATATAGAGCATTGCTGAACCTAGAAGAAAAAAAGAAAACATATATAGAACTGAAATGTAACTTTTTATGTATCGCTTATATTTTAGTTGTATTAGTGCTAGTATTGAGACAATTAGCAACATAGGACAGAACCACATTGCTCCCATTAGTGGTTCATTAGAATTAAGTCTTATTATTATATCAATGAAATCAGTAAGTATGTTATTTGTTGATAGTGTTGTAGTATAAATATAGAATTGAGTGAATAGATTATGGGTGAAAAGGGATATTGAACAAAGTATTACAAAAGGGAAATATAAAGATTTAATCCTTTTTTTTATGAACTGCCATGGAGATTGGATATATTTGTCTTTAAAGAAATATCCAGCAACAAAGAAAAACACTGCTAAGTGATATTGGTTTACAAACTCTTCTATATCTGTTCGTACAAAGACATGCCCTACGACTACACTAATAATGGCTATGCCTTTCATAATCGAAAAAGTTATATTAGTTGTTTTATTTGTATTCATTTTGAATGACCTTTATATCCTCTCCACCAACGTCCTAAAAAACCTCTCGCATCTTTAGTTATAGAAGTTATTCCTGCAATTTGGGCTAACTTTATAAGATGAAATCCTTCTAATTTAAAATGTGGATTAATAAATAGCTTATAAATGATATAGCGGCTTAATAGATTTGTTTTACGTTGATATTGTGATTTCTGAATAATGGGCATTTCATTTAAATTGTATGGTTTAGCAGTAATGATATTTTTGTCAATGGCTTGATTCACTAATTTTTTCCCATTTTCAGTTCTTATGAAAATAAAACTTCGGCCTTTCTCTTTGTTATTAAAAATGGGTTCTCCGTTTTTACAATACCAAGCATCTCCGCAACTGATATCTGCAAATTCACCAAAACCATTAGGACAAAGTTTGCATCGGAATAAGGTATCTCGTCCAAGTATCGCCCCCCATGATTGAATATATGTGCATTCGTTTGTATAGCCATCAGATGTTTTTACTGTTGCCATACCAGGCCATCCATATCCGCGATAACGTAAACTTGCTATTTGCTTGCCTTCAGCTCCAAGATAACGTAGCATTTCCATTGTTGCGTTGTGGCTAGGCAGTCCCATGCACATCATCGAAAAAGTGTAAATGATATTTTTAGTTTTTTCAGGATATATTTTCATGTAAGCTTTTAAAGCTGCAATATCACATGGTTTACCGACTACAGCTAGACGTTTTTGCGTTGCAAGGTAATCGTCAAGATGTTCAAATAAGCTGCATGGAGCATATCGTGAACCCATACAATCAATAATTTCTTCTTCTGTTGTAGATAGACAAGGCTCCGATTTAGTAGGATCTTCCTTAGATTGCCTTACTTGAAGAATTGCATCTACCCATTTATTTTGTAACAATGTAAGCAATAGTCCTGTTATGATACCTCCTGACGAAGCTTTGAAGTTAATATCTTCATTTATTATATGTCCGGCAAGTACTGGGGCTACAATTGGTCCATAAAGATATTCTATTTCTTTTGATTTCTTTTGTTTTTGATAGATACCATATCCAGGACAATATTTTTGCATATTTTCATCGATAAAAGCATTTTCAGATGGATGATAATAACCGTCATTATATAGTTTCATTGATGATTTTGTCCCTGATTTTAGGCAAAGACCACAACCTAAACACGCCTGATGATTAACTATGTATTTTACTTTGTTATGCATTTCGTTATTGTATTGGTAAAGGAGTTGATTAATAATTCACGGTATTGTGCTATTTGTTTTAATCGTGAAGGCATCTCTTTTTTTATGTTTGAGAGATTTGTAAGAAAGTTGTCTAAGTTTTTTAATGTTTGTGGAATATTGTCAACCCTCAAATCCGAACCATGATAATAGTTTAATGTTTCATTAAATAATCCATTAAATTTACGACTATATCCAAGGGTAAATACAGGAACTCCAGATGAATAAGCCCCAATACAACAATGCATTCGGCTGCTCATTAGTCCATTAAGTGTAGCTATAAAACTCTTTGCTTCAGTCGGGGAATAAAAATAAGGTGCTAAAATAGTTGATGGAAATTCTTCATGTAATTGTTTGCATAGCCAATAATCATCTTCTCGTGGTTTAGATGCCGTGCCATATAAAACATGAGCTAAGAGATTTACTTCATAGCCTTTATCAACAAGGATTCTTATGATATTTCGTATCAAATCTTTATATTCACTTTTTAAGCCAAATTGATTCTTCCCCGTATATCCTCCATTCCATAGTAGGGCAGATGGGCTGACTCCTATGCGTGTTTTATTTTTATTATAAACATCTTTGTAGGTAGGATATTTCATTTGAAAAGCCATATCTATGGTATAGAAAATGTTGTTTTGAGGTATGTATTTTTGTGCAACAGTTTTACTAAGTTCATCCCTTACGTATACCATAGTTGCTTTTTGCATCATTTGGCTTGCCCGTTTTTCTCCTTCTTTTGTCTTGAAAGGGCCTATTGTTTGTGGTAGTAAGATGATAGGTTTGTTATATTTATATGCTAGTTTATGGTTTTTGTGTATGTAGCGTAAGGTATAATTTCCATATATGTCGCTAAAACTATCACCCCCACATGAATCTACAAAGAAATCACAACTTTTTACTATATTATAGAACTCATTATAGTCATGCATATGGTCCTTTAACAATCCTTTTATGAAAAGACGAAAATAGGAATCAGGTACTCTCTGAAAAGTTATGTCGTATGACCTTAATTCTGTTGGCAAATCTTCATGTTTGAAACTGCTTGGTATATCCCAAAACATAACATATTGAAAATGCCAATTTTTGATTTTAGCAATCTCTTCACATAATTGTATAAAGCTATAATTAAGTGCATTGCAACCCATATTCTCATGTAATAGGGTTCCGAAAAAAATTCCTATTTTTATATTTTTCATAATTGAGGGTATAATTTTCTTGGATGTCTTTTGAGGATACAATTAAAATAAAGGGTACGATATAGCCATGTATAAATACGGAAAAATACAGGATAGTTAATTCCTATTAAATATTTTTTCTGTATTCTTTTTTGTATTTCATTAAAATGTCTTTCCTCTTTGAGGAAGTCTCTCGCTTTTAAATAGCGTTCATAAGAAAAAGATACTTCAGGTTTAAAACATCCCATGATATAACTTGCAATTATTTTGTATTGAAATGAGTTTTGAATTTTTATAGGAGCCTTATCAAGAAAAGAACCTAAAGCTTGTTGTATGATTTCTGGAAATTTAGGGGAACGTACTGTGGTTGTCATGACAGATTCATTGTTCCAAAAATATGCATAAGTGGGAGTTGTTATACATTTGACTCTTTTTACATTTTTAGAAATGAGAACATTTAGTACCCAATCTTCTCCAATAGCTAATTTGGTATTTATAATTTGTTGAAAGTCAGAGTCGGTGAATAGATCTTTCCTGTAAATACCACTATGCAAATATGGGGCAATTTTGTCATTAAATAGATTTTCTAGATATTCTTCTTTACATGTAATTTCACCGTTCTCAAATGGGTAATGTTCAATCCATTTTTTTTCCTCATTGTTAGATATACGTTGAGGGGGGGATTTTATTATATCATATCCGTTAACAATTTCTTTATATAATATTGAGAGTGCATTGGGTAGTAACCAGTCATCCGCATCTATAAATACAAGATATTGACCTTGGGCGTATTTGTAACCTGCATACCTTGCAGCTAGCGCCCCAGAGTTTTGCTGATGGATAACATAAATTCGTTTATCTATTCTTGAATATTTATCACAAATTTTGCCTGAATCATCAACACTTCCATCATTGATGAGAATAACTTCCCAATTCTTGTAGTTTTGTGAGATAATAGAATCAATACAACGGTTTAAATATTTCTCTGCATTATAGACAGGTATAAGTATAGATATTGTTACCATTTTGATGAAGAAGTTAATTCAAGTAATGTACAGTTTTGTTAAGGTAATATGCTGATGTTATGGAAAAAACACATACAAAAATGATAAGGAAGTAACTGTCAAAATATTTTTCTCCTACCTGTATAAATATCCCATGTAAAATATATATTTCGTAAGATATTCTACCTAAAAATCTAAGAATATGAATCCTTTCTAAATTAAAGCTGTAAAGTATGGGCATAATTAATAATGGAATGAGATTATACATAATTCCACCCCATCCAGGCCACATAAAGTATGTTCCTAAAGCACAATATAGTAGGATGAATATATTGGCTAGATAGATAAGAGTTGTACTGACTCTTGATTTGATATATAATAATTCTATAATTTTTTGTTCATGATACGCGTATAGAAGCCCCATTGGAAAAGCAAAAGAGGATATATACCACCACGCTCCCCAGTTGAGATATTTGATGATTCCTGTATATAAAATTATCATGATAAAAACAAAAGCAATAGCAATATTTTTTCTTTTAATAATTTTAAAAGTTGTATAGAAAGATAGATAATATAAGATAATTGCATATATATACCATGCATATGGAGTTAAGGTATGTCCTTTAGCTAAATCTTTTAAAAGCTGATATAGGTTTGTTCCGTCAAAGTATACCTTTAAAGGTATGTATATGATAGTAACTATGATTATAGGAGGAAGTATTTTAGAGAATCTTTTACTTATAAAGTTTGTTAAGTAGTCTTTTCTATAAATTAAAGATTTCATTAGCCCATAACCTGAGATAAAGAAGAAAACGCTGACAGCTAATGCACCATAATTGCAGATTTCTTTAATAATTCCACAATCTATATATGCTGTAAGATGAGAGAAAGTAACAATTAGTATTAAAATACCTTTTAAAGCTTCCGTTGCCTTTTTGTCTAATTGGTAAATTTTAAACGAATTGCTTTTTGGGTGATGATAAATATTAACACCTGATAATAGATATAATGATATTAATGTAATGCAGATAAGAAACATCTGGCTAACCGATTTTATTTAATATTTTAAGAAGTAAATTGATTGTTTTATATAAAATTCCTTTTGTCGTATATATTTTTAATAGACGTTTCCCGAATGAGGAATTAAGGAACTTAAATTCTTTTTCTCCTATAGGTGTGCTATATGGAGAGAAACTTTCTTTGCAATTTTGAATAATGTATTTGTCTATTTCTGATAATCCTTTATTTTGACGTATATTTAAGTAGAATTCTTTTGTGAAAAATGGTGAATACTCAGTTTTACCAAAAAAATTAGCGTTGAAGAAATGTATAACTTTAGCCTTATACAAGTATTTGATGCTTGCTGCTATTTGGCAGTTATAAACTCCATCAAGTTTTTGTATTATATTTTTAAAGTCATAATTCGTTTTCATGAGAGCAGGTTGGTCTTGCGAATTATTTTTTTTGAAGGCTGAATATCTCCAATTCTTATTCCAGGCGTTAAAAAATTGATGAGTAACTTCTGTGTCCTTTACATACATAGCGCCTGAATTGAAATAGTCTATTGTATTTGATACATCAATATCGAAAATATATTTCATAGTGTTTATGATGTATTTTCGGAATGGATATTCTGAGAAAGGCACGTGAAAATCTTCTACAATAGCAATATCTGCTTTTATGTTATCAACGTCGTCTAGTTTATCTGTAATAATTGTATCTGTATCTAGAAATAGAAAGTCTCCTTTTATATGCTTTCTTATGCTGGTTTTTATTTCTCTGGAGCGTTCTTTAGCTGTATAATGTGTCGGCGTTTCTATTATTAATATTTTATCTGCAAATTCTTTAATAATTGATCTGTATCCAATTAAAGAATCAAATGTTTTTTTATCCACTAAAACAAGAACGATTGCATTCGGATTATACAAGCGTAGTGAATAAATTGAGACGTATAATTGTTCTAAATAAATATCTTCTTCAGAACTTACCAATGTATATACTATTGGAGTTTTCATTGTTTATTGAGTCTATTTGTTATTAATGTTTTAATATTATATAGGCCAGTTATTTCTATAAAAACTATAGTCACTAAAAATGATATGATGATTTTTATAATTAATAGGGATAGATAATTTGTTTCTATATATTTGTTTATTGTATTTAGAAGCGTAGAACAACCAAAAACAATCAGAAATACCCAAGCATAAATCTTTAATTATCAGCACATTCTAAAAATTAACACTTTTCGGCTGCTTTTTGATGCTTCCCGAATTTCCACATATTTTTGAGACGTATTTCTGACGTGGAGAATTTGCGGAGCTTATTTTTTGTCACACCGTGCAGACAGTTGACAAGGGTTTACAACCGTTTATGACAAGCGACAATATCCGCCCCGACATTCAGCGACGGTCACATCGTGTAGAAAGGCGACAACCGTTGACTGCCGTTTACATCCGTTCACCACTTCAGGAATACAGGATTGAAGAAATGAACCAGTAAACGATAAAACAGTATGAAAGCAACCCGAAAATGCAGTTTTTGCGGCAAGTCCTTTGTAACCCGCAGCGGAATGCAAAGGTATTGCAGCGAGGCTTGTCAGGCGGAAGCCCGGCGAGCCAGAATGACACAGAAGAACAACCTTTTCAAGGCTGTCCGGCCACTCATGGAGATACAGCATCAGGAGTATCTCACCTTTTCCAAAGCAGCCATACTCATGGGCTGTTCCCGACAGTACATCTATAAACTTGTAGCCATGGGCAAGCTGAAAGCCTCACGCATCAGCAACCGCATGGCATTCATCCGCAGAGCCGACATCGAGCGGATGCTGGAGGGCAATCCCTACCATCGCATCCTGCCCGGCAGCACTTCCACATCGAAAAAATCCGCTTCAACTTCTTTCCCGACCAAAAAAGAAAAAAGGGAAAAGGAAGGCGATGAAATTTTGGACTTCTATTCCGGTGAAGAGGTGATGTCCCTTTATAAAGTCAAGCAGTCATGGCTCTATACCACCGCCAAACGCAACCGCATCCCCATCTGCCGTATCGCTGGAAAGAACTATTATAGCAAGAAGCATGTTGACGAGTTCTTCGGCGTTGCAGTTGATATGGAAAGTATCACCGACTGGCTCCTGACCGAAGAAGCGGAAGAGCAGTTCGGCATGAAGCCTGCCGCACTCCGGGCATACGCCTACCGGCACAGGATACCGACCAAAAGAGAATACGGCCGCACCTATTACTCCAAGTCCCATCTTGATGAACTCCGCAGGACCGACCTTGTGAACGACGAGCGTTATTACACCGTGGAACAGGTTCGGCAGATTTACGGGCTTTCCTCCGCCAACATCTGTCATATCGTCAAGGTGAAGCGCATCGAAAAGATAAAGGTCGGCGTGAAGAACCTTCTTCTGCGCTCCGACGTGGAGCGTGTCATGGCTGAAAAGAACAAATAACCGCAAACAACCGCCATTACCGGAAAATTATTTCAAAATGATTGCCGTGGAGATATTCACGGCTGTTTCACGTTGTTCCTTTGCCACCGTAAACACGGAGACACCTCCGGAAATGTACAACCAGTTAAAACATCATCAATATGAGTAAATGCAAGACAGTAACCTTGCGCAAGCGCAAGATCAAGAACGGTACACAGTATTCGCTGTGTCTGGACTATTATCCCGGCTACCGTGACAACACCACCATGAAAGTGATCACACGTGAAGCTCTGGGTATTTACATTTTTGCCAAGCCTGCCAACCAGCAGGAGCGTGACTTCAACGCACGCATGATGAAGAAGGCGGAGATACTCCGCAACAGGCGTTACGAAGCCATCTTCAACGAGAACAACGGTTTCTTTGACAAGGCCAGGATGAAAGGAGATTTCCTCGCCTACTTCAAGGAACTGGCAGACAGGAGAAATATCAAGTGGCAGCACGTCTACAAGCACTTCGAGCGGTTCGTGGACGGCAAATGCACCTTTGAGGAAGTGGACGTGGACCTGTGCCGCAAGTTCATGGAGTACCTGCTGAACGCTCCCCAGACCACACACACCAACCAAAAGCTGCATATCAATTCTGCGGCAGGCTACTGGTCGGCTTTCCGTGCCGTCCTGCACACGGCCTACCGTGACAGGAAGATAAAGGAGAATCCCAACGGCTTTCTGGACCGTATCGAGAGTATTCCCACCATGAGGGAGCATCTGAGCCAGGAGGAACTGATACGGCTTGCCGAAACGCCATGCGAGGAAGAGGTTCTGAAAAGGGCTTTCCTTTTCGCCTGCCTGACGGGATTGAGGAAGAGCGACATCAGGCAGCTTACCTGGCAGCAGATACAGCCGTACACCAACGGCAAGATGTTCGTGACCACCCGTATGCAGAAGACGAAGCAGATTGTTCACAATCCCATCAGCGATGAAGCCTACGGACTGCTCGGGGAGCGGCATGAAGGGCTTATCTTCGAGGGCTTCAAGGACAAGATGCTGCAGGGGCCCCTGAAGCGTTGGCTGTCGGCGGCAGGCATAACCAAGAAGATAACCTTCCATTGCACCCGGCATTCATTCGGAAGCCTGCACGTGGAAATGGGTACGGACATGGCTGTCATACAAGCCTGTCTGGGACACAAGAACATTACCACCACACAGATCTATTCCAAGATGGCAGCACAGCAGATGTGCGAGGTGGTAGACAAGATAACCCTGAAACGCAAGGAGGCATAGGCCTGTTTCAGGATATTCAGAGGGAGCGGTTATTGCGTGCAGGCTTTAACCGCTCCCTCTGTTTCTGATGGCACCATTCCTTAAAAAGTCATTATAGTATGATAATCGGGTATGATTCCGGACTTTTGGTGAAAAACATTGAAAAAGAAACCGCCAACCAAGGCTAATGAGTAATAATTGGAAGAATACCATTAAATTTGCAAAGACCTGACAGTTACAAGTAATAACCGAAAAAAAAGATATGGAACCAACGATAAAGGACAAATACATCATTCTGGGATTCATCGGCGTTGCCATCTGCCTGATTTCCTTTTTTATCACACTGATTGTCTCCGCAAGTTTCAATCAGGACAATTTTGTAAGGCTGATAGTCTTTGTATGCAGCAACATTCTCGGCTGGCTGTTCTATCTCTCTTTCCAGACGGTCATTTTCGACTCATACGAGATCTGGAAACTCAAGTCCGGCAAGAAAAAGGCATCTGCCGGAATCATAAAGGCTCAGGAAGAACAGCCACAGGATGCGAATAAACCTGTAGCTCCGACATCGATACCGACAGGCGGGGAAGCAACCCCGGATATAAAACCGGTAGAGATTGCCATTGCCCCGGAACTTCACGAAAAGAACCGTGCCAGCTATGAGGACAGACAGAAGCAGGAAGAGGCGGAACGGATTCGCATGGTCATGGAGTACATCCACTTCGTTATGCCCCGCATTGCCGACAAGGAGACCGTAAATCATATTTGTGCCGAGGTTAATGAATGGATGAACGATTTTCGTTACCTCCCCAAACCCATAACAAGGAGATTGATAGCGGATGTTAATACTATTCCGCTTCGCCATTTCGTGTGGAACATTTCCGAGCGTTTCATGTACAAGAAATACTACACCGGGGACAACCGTGCCAACTTTATCAAAACCCTCTTCCCACGTGAGTTTGCCGATACGGATATAGTTACCATCAAGAACTTTAAGGTAGAACCATTTAAGACGATTATTCCCATTGACGAACCTGAAAATGGGAATTTGGATTTTCATCTTCCTTAGATAAACATATTTTATTATTCTATAGTTATTCTGCCATTCAAAACTTTAAACACTTATGATATATCAAATTAGAAATCTTCTTTATTAAGGGAACGGAACTTAGCTGAAGTAGAGCTATTTTTTCCTCCCAATATGCACGTTTAATATTTTTGATATTGTTTTTAATGGCAGTTTTTCTCATCTTTACACTTTGACTTGCAACAGTAATACCATCAGGCCACTTAACTTGCGCTTTCGGATCCTGTTTAATCACAAATACAGTAAATTCCGTACGCATTTTTTCTGCTCCGCTGATTTTTGAAAAAGGTTTTGTTATGCACTTGCATACGAATCGTTCATATTGATCGTAAGCAAAATATATTATAGGTAATGAAACTATGAGTGGGGCATGAGTAAAATTATTGCACCATGTATTGAGCCTTTCTAAAGTCTTTATTGACATATTGAGTTCTACATCCCATCCATCACCAGAAATAACGCAACCGCTAGGTATTCGTTTGTTGCGATGATTAGCCAAAAATTTCGCTCCTATTTGAGTGAATTTTTTATTTCGATTACCATTTAAATCCACTATATCAACATACCCAATAATTTGTTTAAATAGCATCTCTAATGCTTGCCTAATCAGTATTTGGATATGTGGACGAATGTCTCTAAATGATAATTTATCTATACTGGGGATTGTCTCCATCCAAAACATTGAACGAATCACTTCCCGCTGGTCATTTAAATTTAATGATGAACGCCGACCTACTTTGTTCGGAAATGGTACGTAATTATTTATATCACATTTATCCCAATGAGTATAACAATATTCGTTAAAGAAATCAGTCATGTCAATGATTAATTCTAAAGCAATATTTTGATATCTAGGTGCATATTGCGTTTTTATTGATTGCTTAATCTCGTTGCACATTTTCCTCATTGCATATATCAAAGACACAGCTAACTGTTTTCTAGTACCAAAGTCAATGTTATCATGATTACAATTAAAAATAAAATTGGCAGCGATATCATCGTTCATTTGAGACACATCGTTCATTTGAGAAATCAATTGAACATTTTGATCCATTACGCTGATTAGTCGACGTAACATTTCATCATAGTCTTTATTTTGGATGTCATAAATTGGTTCGAGAATCTTATTTGCATCTGCCAATAATGATTTTATTGAGCAATATAATTTAGTTGATTTATTCATATGACTATTATGTTAATAATAAGAGTGCTAGGTAAAATGTGTAGATTCTATTTCGCAACTGACAATCTGTGCGTTAAATCCCTACAAAGATAAGTATAATTACTGATACAGAGGTGCAGTTTTCAACTCATTATGGGTATGGATATCATTTCAAATATAATAGCAGAATATTTTCATCGATTATTTTGATAATCACGACACTAACGACAAACATCTGGTAATTCATAACCGCTTGTTTTACATCGCTTCCCGAGTAATTTTGCCCGTCATTCATGGTTGGGCATCGTTATTCGGGAATTATTTTGCAATGACCTTTCGTGAAGATATTCACGGTCATATCATTGCGGTCCTTTGCGCCAAGCCTTACAAAAGAGGCGAGTACGCAAATGGAAAAAACAGTGATTACATTCAACGACCTTCCTGAGGTCGTAGCCCAGCTTCGGGACGAAGTGATGAGCTTGAGAAGTCTGCTTACCGAGCAGCACAGCGTGAACAATGCAAAGGCGGTGGACACCCATGTCCCCATGTCCGTGGATGAAGCGGCGGAATATCTCGGTATTCCCAAGGGAACGCTCTACATGAAACTATCGGACGGAAGTATTCCGGCCACCAAGCCCGGCAAACGCTATTGCCTTTACCGTGACGAACTGGACAGATGGCTGGAATCCTCCCGCAAGAATCCCGTACCCCTGTCCGATGAGGAACTCAGCGAGTCCATGTCCTCCTCCCACCGCCGCAAACCTGGCCAACGTAACTGGTAAGAGCCATGGAAGAGGACAAGAACTACATCAGCATGATACATGGCGACCTGACGAGGGCAGCCCAGATGCAGAACGGTATGCCGGAAAATATCGGCGTGATGAGCATAAAGACCGCCAACCGGACCATACTTGAAGTATCGCAGCTGCCCACGCCCCGTGCGTTGTGGGACAGCTTCTGGTACGAGGGGGAACTGTCCTGCCTCTTTGCGGATTCCAACGTGGGAAAATCCATCCTTGCCGTCCAGATAGCCGACCGTATCGCCCGGACTGACAACGTGCTTTATCTGGACTTTGAACTCTCTGAAAAGCAATTCCAGCTCCGCTATACCGACGAGTACGGAAAGCCTTACATTTTTCCCAACAGACTGTACCGGGTATCGCTTGACTGCGACGCCCTTCTGGATGCCGACTTTGAAGGGACCATCATCGGCAGCATAGAACAGATGGCACAACAGACCCGCTGCAGGATCTTCATCGTTGACAACCTTACTTACCTGTGCTGTGCCATGGAGAAAGGCGATGCAGCGGGACGGCTGATGATACAGCTCAACAATCTCAAAAAGAGATACGGGCTTTCCATCCTTGTCCTGGCACACACTCCAAAGCGTTCACTGGACTGTCCCATCACGTCCAATGACCTTGCCGGAAGCAAGCGGCTCTACAATTTCTTTGACAGCGTGTTTGTCATCGGGAAAAGCGCACTGGACGGAGGACTCCGCTATGTGAAGCAGCTCAAGGTCCGTTACGGGACATTCTCGTACGATGCCGACAATGTGATTGTCTATGAGATTGAGAAAACGGACGCCTTCCTGCAATTCGTGTTCAGGGGCTATTCAACCGAAAAGGAACACCTGAAGAAACCGGGTGACAACGAATCGGAACAAAGGGATTGCCTTATCCTACAACTGTCCCAATCCGGGAAGTCAGTCCGGGAGATAGCCTCGCAGGTCAATTGCGGCAAGTCCACCGTCAGCCGGATAATCCAGCGCAGCAAGGAGGACAGGAACGCAGCCGTCCCGGGTGTCCCGCTGTCCCGTCCCAAGGAGAACGGGACAATGGGACAGGTGGGACAGCATGGGACAAGCGGGACAGCAGGAGAAGCAAGGCAGGCGGAACTGTTTGCAAGACATGAAAAGGAGGACAAACCATGAAAAAGCAGCCTGTACACGGCTGTATGCCAGCTGACCATATCATTTGCAAAGCATGGGAGCATACAAACCGAGCCCTGATTTTCCAGAGTGTCCCGGGATGTCCCAAGTGTCCCACTGTCCCAGCCTTTAAGGGACGGGACAGTGGGACAACAGTAGAAAACCAATCATCAAAAAAGTCATGAGCAATTATTCATTACAGAAATATAAAGGAACGTCAACACGGCATACCTGTCCGAATTGCGGGGACAGACGTTCCTTTGCCTACTACGTGGACGAAAGCGGTACGCCCCTTCACCCGTCAGTCGGCAGATGCAACCACGAAAGCGGTTGCGGGTATCATTATACGCCCAGACAGTATTTTCACGACCACCACGAATGCCGGACCGCCGGTGGTTTCTCTTCCGGCAGGCAATGTATGGCGCAGAAGCCCAAGCAACCGCTGCAACAGACAGTCACAGGTTACATACCGCCACACTATGTGGAGAAATCGCAGAGCGTGCATAGCAACTTCTGCCGTTTCCTTTCAATGCTGCTTGATTCCTATTACGGCAGCAAGGCAAAGGAAGTGCTGGAACGGTTGATGGAGGATTACCGTCTGGGAGCTACCCGTGACGGTGCGGTCATCTTCTGGCAGATTGACCGGGAGAACAAGGTGCGGACAGGCAAGGTGATGCAGTACAATCCCAGGGACGGACACCGTGTAAAGGACGGACAGGCAGCGGCAGTGAACTGGATACACAGCATACTGAAAAGGCAGCGGGTGCTGGCGGAGGAATGGCAGCTTTCCCAATGCCTTTTCGGGGAACACCTGCTGAGTGTCTATCCTGACAAGGTGGTGGTTCTGGTGGAATCCGAGAAGAGTGCCGTTATCGGTTCCGCCCTCTTCCCCGGCTATGTATGGCTGGCGGCAGGAGGCAAAAGCCAGTTGCGGGAGGAAAAGCTCCGTGTACTGAGCGGACGGACCGTGCTTCTCTTTCCGGATGCCGATGCCTATGCCGAATGGAAAGAGCGTGCCGACGGCATGACCTTCTGCAAGGTGATGGTATCTGACCTCATAGAGAAGAACGCAACGCCGGAGCAAAAGGCGGCACATATCGACATAGCCGACTGGATAATCTTCCAGATACGGGAAAGCAGGATAAATTGTACAGCCGACCATCTGGTGGAAGCGGAAAGAATCCTGCAAAGGATGATAGAAAAGAACCCCGCCCTTCAAAAGCTGATAGATGATCTGGGGCTTGTGCTAGTCGGTGCATCCTCAATCGGCAGCGGTGACGGAAACCCTCCTTAACGGAGGAGAGCGGAAACCGGAGGTTGTAGTGTACGGACAATGGCTTGCCATTGATATAGCCCACTATAACTACACGCTCCGCTTTCGTAGTTGTGGGCTCTCCCGAGGG
>OGPV01000448.1_pt1 | contig 32423 bp, 25 predicted proteins | sample 1553001 | NCBI WGS metagenome assembly OGPV01 (sample SAMEA2580268, study PRJEB22360) | human gut metagenome | biome: human gut; feature: human-associated habitat; material: faeces | place: Denmark | collected 2008/2010
GGCATGTTGACGGTTTTCAGATAGACCCTAAAAAGCCTCGCAGAGAAAAGCCGCCTGCAGGCGGCAAGCCCCTTGCCCCCAAAGGCCACAGCCTTCGGGGACAAGATAGCCTGATTTATCGTCTTCTGCTCTTGGTGCGGTGATCCGCACGCATGGAGGAGAGCTTGTTGTCGGACTCGGACATGAACGCCTTCAGCTTTTCCTCAAACAGCTGGTCAGCCGTCTTGGGGGCGGCGGGCTGCATGGGGGCGCGCTGGGGGCGGTTCTGCGCCGGGGCGGAATTTTCCCGCCGGTAGCCGCCGTCCTGACGGGGCGCGCCGCGGTAGTTCCCGTTCCGATTTCCGCCGTTCTCACGCTGGGGCTTGGGTTCCAGACGCTTGATGGACAGGTTGACCTTGCCGTTTTCCAGACCAATGACCATGACCTTCACGTCCTGGCCCTCGGTCAGGTGCTGCCGGATATCGCTGACGTAGGCATTGGCGACCTCGGAAATATGTACCATGCCTGTCTTTCCCTCCGGCAGGGAGATGAATGCGCCGAAATTGGTGATAGACTTGACTTTACCCTCTAAAATGGCTCCAACGGTTAACTCCATAGTATGCTGTGATTCCTCCATCTATTTTCAGTTAATGATGCACAAGGTTAAGACTGCGGCTGTAGATCCAGAATAAGGGTATTGGGGTCAGCCAGCCCCAGCTCGCTTCTTGCGATATCCTCTACGCTCTTCACCGAGCCCAGCTCGCCAATTTTTTCCTCCAGCTCGCTGTTCTGATGTTCCAGAGCGGCGGCCTCGTCCCGCAGCTCTCCGGTCCGCGCCTGAATGCCGGTGTGTACCCACCTCAGAGCTGCCAGCGCCGCCATAGAGAATACGATAAGCACTGCCACGATGATCTTCAGTGCCAGCGAGCCTGACCGGAAAATCACTTTTCCCCTGCGTTTCTGTTCCAATGGGTTCACCTCTTCGTTTTCGCCGTTTTTCCCGACGATGATTCCACTTTATTGTAACCCATTTTTTCGCAGATGCAAATAAAATTTTTGCAAATTCGGAAAATTTTTTTGCGGGCAGCAGCACAAAGCCCAGGATTGCCCTGACGAATTTCCAGAATCCGGAAAAAATGGGTGCGATCAGACTGCCGAACGCCAGATCCCAGACGATCCCCCCCGCCAGCAGCCCGGCGGAATCCCCCAGCCGCAGGTCGCCCCTGCACACACGAAAGCTCATAATCAGCCAGACCCAGACGCAGCCCGTCAGAAACAGCGCGTCCGCGGCAAGAGTATACCGTGGACGCAGGGGACGTAAGAATTCGTAATACACCCCCAGCGCTGCTCCCAGCAGGCAGCAGCACACGAATCGGTGTGCTGCCAGCGCGGGGGCGGTCATCCGAACAGACGGCGCTTCCAGCCGGCTGCCTGCCTCGGTTCCTCGTAGGCCAGCGCGGAAACACTGCCGTCCACCTCCACCTGCCCGCCCTCCAGTGACAGGGTTTTCAGCTGCAATTCCTTTCCTTGCACAATCAGCGTCCCCAGAGAGGTCTGCAGCACCACCGTCGTATCGTCAAAGCTGACCACCTCTGTCACCCCGGTCATGGTCAGCTGCCGCCGCTCATTCAGACAGAGCTTGTGGGGCATATGCTCATCCGCCATAGCCATCCCTCCTTGCCTTGCCATACGCTATGCCTTAGGCGGCGGGAATATGCCGCATTTTTTATTTTGCTATGCTTTTGCACAGCAAAAAGCAGCCAGAACGTTTTCCGCGTTCTGGCTGATATCATCGCTAGTTCTCCATCTGTTTTCCCAAAAAACCGGCAGCGGTCTTGACCAGCCCCTGATCCGCTTCCTGCAGGGGACTGTCGTTTTCCCCCAGAAGCAGCAGCACGCAGCCCATAAGGTCGCCCTGAGACAAAATCGGCGCGGCGGCGCCAAGGTGGTATTTCTCCTCCCCGTCGGCAGCCAGAATGGGGGCGTCCCCGTTTTTGTAGAGGTAATTTTTCCGCTGTTCCATGAGCTTTTCCAATTCCGGCGAATTGGGTTTGTCCATCAGCTCCCGTTTGGGGATACCGTAAAGGGCGATAATGCTGTCCCGGTCGGTCACCGCGGCGATATGCCCGGTAGCGGACCCGATGGACTCACACATCTGGGCAGCGAACTCCTGCAAGTCGCCCATAGGGGAATACTTACGGAAGATCACGCCCCCGTCCTTTTCCGTATAAATCTCCAACGGGTCACCGTCACTGATAACATTGACACGGAAAACCTTGTCCTCGTGGTTTTTAGAGGACTGGATCAGTGTATTTTCGCTATTTTCCGTGCCGGAATTAAAATTTACGGCAATGTCTCCCTGATTGACATGGAGCAGGGTGTCCACATCGCTGTGGAGCCGGATCTCCAGCCGATCCTCGAATACGTCGATGCGCTCTATCAGCAGCTCTAAATCGTTTCGTTCCAGCGTTTCCTTGGAAAGAATGTCCCCGAATCCCTCCATGGCGGTTTTGGCGGCACGCCCCGCCTGAATGATGGTGTTCCGCTTGTCCGAGAGCATGCCGATCTGGTGATCCAGTCCCTCGATTTTCTTTTGCAGGTCAGCTTCCAGCTCGTCATAGGTCTCCGCCAGAAGCTCCTCCTGATCCGGGTGCTTTACCGTGTCCCGGATGCGCTGCCGCTTGGTGGCTTTCAGTTCCTCCCGCAGCTCCTCCAGGACTTGCGCCAGATGGTCGGCGGATTGCTCGGTTTCCACCACATCGGAATCCTGCCGTGCCAGTTCGGCGTTCAGTTCTTCCAGCATGGCATGGGAATGCTCCATGACCCGCCGCACATAGATTTTCAGCAGCTCGTCCAGCTTGTCCACCCGGATGTGGTGGGAGCTGCACCCGGAACGGCCCCGGCGGTGGTAGGTGCCGCAGGTGTAGGCGGCGCTCAAATCCCTGCGGCTCATGGCAAACATGGGGCTGCCGCAGTCGCCGCAGAACAGGAAGCCGGAGTACACGTTGTCGTACTTCTTCACGCCTCGGTAATTGGCGGTGGAACGCTTCTCCCGGAGGGCCCGGGTGGTGGCAAAGGTGCGGTAGTCGATAATGGGCTGGTGGTGGTTCTCTATGACAATATGCTCCTCCTCGTCCCGCTTCACATCCTTGCCGTTGATCTTGACCCGGGTGTATTTGGCCTGGCGGAAAGTGCCGATATAAAAATCGTTGTCTAAAATCCCCTGCACCGTGACGATGGCCCAGGCGGCCTTGGTTTTCCGGCTGGTGGGTTCCCCAGCCGCCTCTTTACGCATCTGCTCCGACATCCGTGGGGTGGGGATGCCCTGCTCCGTCAGGTAGTTGGCAATTTTCTTGTAGCCCCAGCCCTGGTTGTTGTACAGGTCAAAAATCTGCCGGACGATCTCCGCTTCCGTAGGGACGATTTCAAATTCCTTCTGCCTGTTGATGATATAGCCGTAGGGGGCAGCGCACAGCCATTTCCCGTCGGCCTGCCGCCGCCGGATGACGTTCTTCACCTTTTTGCTGGTGTCGGTGACAGGCATTTCGTTGATGAGGAATTGAAACTGGATTTTCAGCCAGTCGTCATCGTTGGGAAAGTCGATGTTGTCTCCCACGGAAATGATGCGAACGCCTGCATCCCGCAGATCCTCCAATTCCACCAGCCCCCGGGAATTTCGCCGGGAAAATCGGGAAAAATCCTTCACCACCAGAATGTCATACTGATGCCGGATCAGCCCCTTTCGCATGGCCTGGTAGCCTTCCCGCTGCTCAAAGGTATAGCCGGAACGGTCCCGATCCTCATAAAAGGTCAGGCTGCTTCCCGGAAAACGGCGGTTCACAAAATCCCGGATGATGGCCTTTTGGTTTTCAATGGACACGTTGTCCCGGTCCAGCTCCTCGTCCACGGAGATGCGGCAGTAGCCGGCAATGTCAAAGATTTCGGTCATGGTCTATTTCCTTTCTGGATGTACTCTTTCAGGGTTTTCGTCGCCCACTGACGGAACCGGGTGGCTTTTTTGGAGTTTACACGGTAGCCTACGGCGATGATGGCATCGAGGTTGTAGTGGTCAATGCTGCGCTGCACATTGCGGTTGCCCTCTCTGCGAACCACTAAGAATTTCTTAGCAGTTGCGTTGAGGGACAATTCTTCTTCGGCGTATATGTTCTTCAAATGCTGAATGATATTTTCTGGGGTACAGTCAAACAGCTCTGCCATACCATTCTGACTTAGCCAGAAGGTTTCCTCCGCAAATATCACACTAACATATTGCTTCTCGCCCTCGTCATTGTACAGCAGAATTTTTCCCTGATTTGCAATTCCGTTTCCCATTTCTTTTCCTCCAGTATCCGTTGTATCAGTGTATTTGCAGTACATTGTGGTCTTTTGTTGAATGATGTAATTACAGATAATATTGTACATCATATTCCTGTACTTTGCAAGGACAAATTGAAAATAGGCAGAGGAAATTTCTTCCCTCCGCCCCAGAATTCAACGTTCCAAGTTTGCCGTCCGCCGCTTCTTCTCCCGCTGCACCGCCAGTTCCGCACTGCGCCGTTTGTTATACGCCAGCAGGGCCATGGTGTTCTCCTTCAAATCCTCCTGCCCGGAGTGAAATACCGCCACCATATATTTCTGCTGCTTCCACTGGGCATACATGGGCTTCAGCCGGCTTTGCAGAGCCTCGTCCCCACTCTCCTTTCGGCTCAGCCACACCTGTACCAGCTTCTTTGCATCATCCTGAATAATTTCCATGTTACTGCCCCCTTTTCTCCAAATGATTTCCAGAGTTTCCTTTTTTTATGCGAATAGGCGTGCTCCTTTTTACAGCAGGGAATCCTGCGCGCTGGTTTGTGAATCCTATTTTCTGTCAATCTTCCCGCCGCTTCTGCCAGACAATCTCATAGCCCAGTACATCAGCAAGTTCCAGCACTTCCCGATAGCGCAGGGTCTGGTCACTCAACTTGGCGGAAAAATTGGAATCGCTGTCCCTCCATCCATACTCGGCAGAGCAGGCTTCCACCGCTTCCTTCTGAGTGTAACCCGCAGCAATGATGTGGGATTGAATGTCGCAGCGGACTCGGTTAATTTTTCTTCCCTTTTTCATGTTCGTTCCCTCCTGGATCAAATTCTGTTTTCTATGCGGTGACTCTGCTGTCCAGTAAATTTCCTTTGGCCCTGAAAATCCCTCCATTTTCTTATTCGCCATGTCCGGGTCACAGGTTGACCCGGCGAATGCAGCGATTTACGAACCAATTCGTCAGCCGGTGCAGTCCTTTCCCGTACTGCGAATCGCATTCACTCTTTGCTTCATCGCTTGTTGGCGCATTTCTCACAGGAAAGAGAAAACATTTTCGCTGTTTTCCAAACCCTTTGTTTTCCCTTTGGCTGATATTGCAGTTCTGCCTGTTAACAAGCTAGTGTAAACGGGCGCAAGAAAACCTTCGCTTCCAGTCAATCAGTAAATCGTAGTAGCCGTGAAGAATTTCCTTCGCGTAGGAAACCCATGTTTCCATTTCTGTCCGGGCAGCCGGTGGGCCTCGGGAGTGGTTGCCCGCAGGAATCCCAAAATCTGCGGACAGCTTTTGTGCCGCTTCCCCCGGTGGAATTCCAAAGAGCCGGGACACAAATGTAATAACGTCTCCCTGCGCGACGCAGCCGAAACAGTGAAAGCCCCGGCTGAGCTTCAGGCTGGGCGAGTGCTCATCGTGGAAGGGACATAACGCCATCCCGGAGGCATTCACTTTTAAGCCATAGCGGGGAGCCACCTCCCGGCAGGTCAATCTTTGTTTCAACGCTGGATAGTAACTCATGTTTCCCTCCTTCAGTTGAATTTGTCACAGGATACCCATTTACCAGGTATCCCCGTGTATTCACTTTTCAAGATGCAGGCGAACAAACTCCCAAAGGACGCAAAAAAGGACATGGCAACAGCGTGAAAGCTGTTTGCCATGTCCTCTCGATGGTCCTCGTTCTCACCAAAGCTGGTGGATGCAGGCTCTTATCCGGCTTCTATACTGGAATCGATCCAGCGTGTCCGGCGGTTGAACTTTATGCAAAATGTGTCAACAAAAATATGAAGTTGTTATCGCAAGTTGATTTAGAAAGTTTGTTCGTATATCAGGAGTATAACACATAGAAAACGCAATGTCAACATCTAATTCAAAAATATTTTCGAAAATAAATCTTGCTCGTGCAAAATCAAAAGCGATTGAAAATCGCGCAGCCGCAGACGGATAGACTGCGATTGTCGGGGCCTGGGGCGGAGCCTCAGCAAGCAGAAACCCACTCGTTCCGTAGAAGGGGGACGGGGGGATTTTGCGCATCTGTATTACAGATGCATTGCTTGCTAATATTCGTTTAGCCCCTTACAGCTTGAAAATAGGTTTGTAAAGAGGCTCTTATCTAAGCTGCAATAGTGACCATAAACCTCGCTGCGACAAAAGTCGCAAGCAATGCCTTCGTATATACAAAGGCACAAAACCAGGCATTTCCACTCTATCGGGAATGCCTGGTTTCCGCTTGTTGAGGCCCCGTCCCAATCCCCGGTGAACATAATGTTCTGAGTAACTCTGCCCTTCGGGCATCGGCTGCGCAATTGGGAATTGCTACCGAGGAATCAATCGTTATTTGCATACCAGAGATTATCTGAGTATTGCATCGGAGTGAATAATAAGAGGAACGATTTGCGTACTGATAGTACTTCATCCGCTCAAATAAACCAAATGGCAAAAAGTTTTATAGGAAATCATGATCGGACATTATGTATTGACTATGGTCATAATAATATATGAAGAATTATAAGACAAGATCAAGCACGGTTGACTTTTATCATAATTCCGGGTATAGTATTATCAGATTGCTGTAAGTGAGGTGAGGAAATGGACTACATGATGGAATTGGCAGCCATTGCAAGGGAGCATGGAGGGATCATTCAAACGAAGGTTGCGGCGCAGTATGGAATCTCAAAAGCGATGCTCTATAAGCTTTGCAAAGAAAACCGGATCCAGCGTATTGTAAAAGGGCAGTACATTCTTCCTGATGATCTGCCGGATGAGCTGCTGTCTATCAGTAAACGCTCTGAGAATATTATCTTCTCCCACGAAACGGCTTTGTATCTGCATGGCATTTCCAACCGGACACCCTTTGAACACACGGTAACAGCTCCATCCGGCTGCATCCCTTCCGCTGCAATTAAATCAGAATGCAAGGTGTACTACATCAAACCGGAGCTGTTTGATCTTGGAAAAACGGTTTTGAAAACCCCTGCTGGAAATATTGTCCCTGCATACGATCTGGAACGAACGATCTGCGATTGCGTCCGCAGCCGCAACAAAATGGGGACGGAGACATTCCTTGCGGCCCTGAAACTGTATGCGGCCAGTCCAAGGAAAGATTTGAACAAGCTGAACACATACGCAAAAAAGATGCGGGTGTCCAATGTTCTGCGTCAGTATTTGGAGGTACTTCTGTGAGCAATGCAATGAGCCTGAATGCTATGGTGGAAAAATGCAGGAAATTATCCGCTTACGCCGCAGATATCGGGTATGATCAGATCATAACTGCGCTGAGAGCACTGGTGGCGTGATGCATGGTTTTGATGCGGACTTGGGCTGCAATTATTTATAAAGAAGTGTGGAATAGAACATGGCTATAAAGAAAAATGAACTGTACAGCTCCCTCTGGGCAAGCTGCGATAAGCTGAGGGGCGGCATGGATGCCTCTCAAAGTTGGCAGAGCTGGATACTACGCGAACGCATGTGTACGCCGCAAAAGTGATGGCGGAAATTTTACAATGCAATCCAGAGAATCTATGGATACCACCAGCCAAGGCAGCACCGCCGCCTTCGGGAACCCAGCTGATAAAGCAAGGCATCTGCAAACAGGGAAGTGAGTTTGAAGATGCCTTGTTTCATCGCTTTTTACCACCCTTGGAAAAGGACATTTACATAAATACTTTCCAGGCAAAACGTGACAACTCGTGACCATAAGACTTATAGCAACAGGTAGATTTCTGCTATTTTTGTGAAAAAATCCCACCGCCCTGTGTAGTAGCTACAGACGGTGGGATTACGTTTTATCCTAAAATTTTTACCGACTCATATTCCTCTATTTTCTTTCCCAATAATCCAAGACAGATTCTCCGGCGAGACCGGCATGGTTGCCACGCTATGCTCCTCGTAGGAAAGGACGATGCCTGTAACTGTCCTGGCTTCGGTGTAGAGCGTTACCTGGCTACCAACGGTGTACTGTGTATCTGCCAGATAGTAGGCATTTTTGCCATTATCCAGCCTGGAGACTCGGCACAGGCGATAGGCTATCACGGCAGGAGGTTCTTGCGCGGAGGCAGGAGGGGGCGGGCAGTGAGATTCTTCCGGACAACGCGTTCGGGCATGAGCAAGAGCGGCATTATAATCCGCTTTGGTTTCGTAATCATCGGGCGAAACGCCATAGGCAGATCCGTCCTCACAATTCAAACGCCAGGCATAGTGATTGTGGCTTTTGGAAGGCGCAGGTATGGCAGGCTCCGCTATGGCAACTTTCTCCCCAGTCATTTCGCACCGTTCTTGTTTTTCGATTGCTTTTAATGCGCTGCCGACTCCGTACAAACCGCCCAGGCTGATAAGCCCATCGCTGCCATGTCGCAGTGCGCCTGCGCCGTGTACAAGCATTGCTGCCTTGGCAGATTCTTCCCCTTCTCACCGCTCGTAGTCCTTGAGTATTTTATGCCGGGTATAGGCACCCAAGACAGCGGCCCCGGCGAGATCCAGCATTGTGTTCAATGGCTCCGGGCATTTGGAGCTTTTTCTCCGTTTCGCCATAAGTATCCCCCATTTATTCCACACCCAGAGCTTTGAAAACCGCATCCTCCGGACTGCTGTAGAAAATCAGGCTAAACGCCCCAATCAGGTCGGAGGGGACACCGCCCAGGTCTGCCGCACTGGTGATGGGCAGCAGAACTTTTTTAGCACCGCTGTCCAGACAGACCTGAAGGGCATTGGCCAGTTCCTCTGCCTTGATCAGCGTGCCTGCAATGGTGAACTCTCCCAGGACCGCAGTACTGCTCAATACGGGTTTCGACAGAGCGATGGAACACAGGGCGATGAGTGTAGGCAGAGAAAGCTTTGTGGTCATGCCCAGGCCCTGCAGATCCCGGTAGTCGATGGTATAGTCCCGGGTCACGGTGCTGATGCTGCCGCTAATGCGGCCCGCATTGGCTTTCAGATAGTTAAATGCCGTAGTGGGCGCGGCTTTTGCCTCGGAATTTGCAGGCAGACCCAGTAAAGTCAGCTTTCCGCTGCCTGGTACGATTTGGCTTTCCAGGCGGAATACACCGAGCATGCCGGATTTGCCCCGGGATACAGTATAGACCTGTCCGGGATTGCACATTCCCTCCGGAATCAGATTGTCAGAACACTGCTCCGGTACGGACACATAACGCTCCTCAAAGGTATCGCTGTCAATATAGGAGAAGTTGACATCAAAGAACTCCATGCCGCCCAGTTTTTTGAGCTGTTCCTTCACCCGACGGCGCATCTCCAAAGCAATCACAAGAACTTCTTCAACATTCTCCTTGGAAAACTCCCCGTTGGGATAGATAAGCTTCAGCAGCCCATCCACAGTCCGGCGAACGGCAATGGTATCCCGTTGGTTCAGGTTCCGACCCAGCTTAAAATACTTGTCCAAGGCATCGCCATATTGTTCTTTGCGCAGTTCTCTTACGAAAGCGGCATAGTAGTCCGTAATAAAGCCGTAGTCATTGGTAAAATGCTGTGGGCGGAATTTAGGGATCTCCCAGCCGGGCAGATAGCAGTGCATCCGGTCCAGAAATGCGGTGTCTGTACCCATTTCCGGAGGGAAGGGAGCAAAAAGGCTGGATGTTTTCAGCAGAACATCCACACTCTGATTGATGTTGCCTACAAAGACCATAGAGGCTGAGGCAGCAATTTCCTCTTTGCCTCTGGCAAAGGAACCGGAGGCCATGTAGTCCTTCATGATCTGGACGCCGTCTTTGTCCTTGAATTTAATGCCTGCGACCTCATCGAAGGCTACGCAGTCCCACAGGCCCACCAGTCCGATGGTTCGGGCACTCATGTTGTAAAAGAGGTTGGCAACCGTGGTCTGTCCGCCGGATACCAGCACGCTGTTGGGAGAGATTTCTTTGTACAGGTGAGATTTGCCGGTGCTTCTGGGACCCAGCTCACACAGATTGTAGTTATTTTCTACCAAGGGGATCATTCGCAGCAGAAGCAGCCATTTCTCTCGGGCTGTCAGACTGTCCGGCTCATAGCCGCAGGAGCGTAGCAGGACATCAATCCATTCCTCTTTGGTAAATGCCGCCCGACCTTCTTTCAACTCCGTCATATCTACCGAGGGCATCTGAATGGGGGTCAGCTTGTAGATTTTCACCGGAGAGTCCGAACTTCCGGACTTTTTTTTCAACTCCGAGTCTGCAAATTCAAAATCATCATCTTCTGCCACATATTCCAGCTGAACAATGCACCAGATGCCGCCGCAGAGCAGCCGGTCAAACTGCACCGGATACTCATCCGGCATCACGATATCCGTAAGGCCCAGATTGGAAAACTGGGCTGCATACCGATTCTTTTTAAGGTCAACCCTGGCGGTGATGTGGTCAATGACCGTAAAGCGGCCCCGATTTTTCAGCATGGACAGGACTTTTTGCGCCTCATCAGGCCGGACAAAGTTGTCTGCCAGAATCCGCTTTACCGTTTGGACACCTTCCGCAATCACCTCCGGATCATCGGAGCTGCAGTACTGTCCCAATAGGAACTCCAGTACATATACCGGGACATTTGCCCCTTCCTTGATTTTCTTCGTCAGATCCTTTCGGACGATTTTCCCATCAAAGCACTTGCGCAGCTTCTGTTTGATTGTCTCTCGGGTACTCTGCTGCACATCATTTTGTAATTCTTCCATATCCATCACCATGTCCTCTTAGAATCCGTAATCGTTTGCAAAGGCAATATCGATACGGAATTCCTTGCGGAGGATTTCCATATCTGTCTTTTCATCCACTACCACCAGATAATACTTCCGGCCTGCGGAATACTGCTGATCCTTGAAGGAGAAGCGCACCCGGAACTTCCGGTTCACCGAATCCGGGTCTGTCTTGTCCGCAACAATGGTATTCTCATTGGAAATGCGGGTGCCATCCTCTTCCATGAAGCAGGCCCGGTAACGGGTGGCTTTCACAGTGTCGCTGACAGGCTCTGTTTGCACAAAGTCCAGATTGCTCACCAGGTTGGTAATTTTGCTGCTGATGATAATCAAGTCGATTCTTGCGTTCTTTGTTTCCACCTTGCTCTTTTCCAGCTTGGCTTCCACCAGCGGAATCAGCATTTCCTGGGGGCTGCAGCCACCGTGAGTGTAATTGAGTCCGGCACCTGGGGCGTTGAAAAGGTCTGCACCCATGGGAGACAACACATATCTGGAATCCGCATATCCCAGCACCGCACTCATCGGGATGTTTACCACGCCCTCTTTGTCAACAGAAGCATCCGCAATCGCACTGCGGCGATCCGCTTTTGCAATGCCTGCGATCTTATCACCGGCAGTCAGCAGGCTTCTGCGATAGAGAAAACCGTGGTCGGCTGTGACAATAAAGTGCTGGGTATTTGCAGTAGAGGACAGCTTCCGCATCAACGCATGAATTTCATTTACCGCTTCCTCACAGGCCGCAAACACCTCGTCTTCCGAGCTTGCCTTATCACCACGGGCATCAATCTGGTTGTGGTATACATAGACCAGTTCCTTTCCGGTGAATACCTCCCGAAGTTGGGTCTGGTTCATGCCCTTGATATCATCAAATCGAACGGCAGTACTCTTGGCATTGCGCTTTTGCAGAATCGCTGTTCTCTGGGCCAGATTGTCACAGCCTTCGCCGTCCACCGCCACCTGATAATCATCGGAGATGGTGACATGCCGATGGGGCAGCAGGGCCGCCATTCCAAACTGAGTAAAGGAAGGCAGCGTGGAAATCATTGACGAAATCGATGCCGTGGATTTTTCGTCTGCACAGAGCTTTTCATACAGGGCGTATCCCACTTCGTAGCGCATGGCATCGGAGATGATTACTACCAGGCGATCTTTGGCACCGGCTACATGCTTATCATAGAATGCCATCTGCCGATCCAGGGTGGTTTCACCGGAAGCATCCTCCAGCTCTCGGCTCCAGTTTACGCAGATGCTCTGCAAATAGACTCCTTTATAGAGATTTTCCACAAAGTCCCGCAGTGCTTCCATGGCATCCGGATTTTGAAGCCGGTCGAAATGGTAATAGAACTTCCGGTAGCTCATATCCACCTTGAAGTGCTCCCGTACATACTTATCCGCAATCCGATTAACACCTGTTGTGGGAGTATAGTGGGCGCCGCTGACCAGATGGTATGCGTTGGCAACCACACCGTAGGCATCGGAAAACAGAGGGCCAAAGTGGAGATGGCTCCGCATGGCGCACAGCTCCGGAATGGACTGACCATCCAGCCGGGTGTCCATGTCCTCATTGATGACCCGATCCACCATCCACTGGATGAGAATATGGTCAATGCAGGCAAATGCGCTGCAATCGATCAAAGACTCCACCGGCATCTTCCGCAGCAGCACCCCAGCATCCATGGTGTTCTCCATAAGGGCAGAAAGCGCATCAAAGCTGCCTGCGTATATGCTGCTGTTCATGTAGGTTGCCATAAAGGTCATGACACTACCGGCTTTGGTGGACAAAAATTTCGTCCAACTGCCCGGTAGGTCACAGTGCAGGCTCCGGAACAGGAAGGTGGTGAACAGGGTCAGAACCAGTTTTCCCAGGGTGGGTTCCGGATCCCGATAGCCCAGCTCCCGCTCACAATGTTCCCAGAAAGGCACAAGCAAATCGTACTTTTCAAATTCCTCCAGCCAGGGATTTTCTTCCAGCTGCTGATGCAGCAGTACGATCCGCACCACCTCATCAAAAGAAACATACTTCGCCTTGCACAGCACACTCATTAGAGCTACCTCAATGCCATCCTTGGTGTTGAGGTATTCCTTCTCCATTGCGTAAAGCTCTTTCATCCGCTGTTTGCTGGCAAAGAATTTCAGATGCCGCTGGATCACCGGCTTCAGTGCCTCCCGGATACCCAAGTCCAGACAAATGAGGCTGGTCTTATCCGCAAAGAACTCCTTGGAGTAGCGCAGGGTGTCCGCCAGATGGTTCTGCTTAATGTCCGGCTTTGCAAAGGGGGCATAGAGGAGATAGCTGTTCTGGGTGTCTTCGATTTCCAAGAAGTACTTGGTGTAGAACTGGTTGGTGGGTGTCAGCTTGTAGAGGGATGCTCCCTGCAATTGCAAGGAATCAATATCCTCCGCGAACTCCCCACCGCTATCGTACCAAAAAATCAGTTTTCTCCCAGGGCCGGAGAATTCTTCATTTAGTTTGTTCTCAATTTGAGACAGGTTCATTTCGTCCATCGTATGACCTACACTTTTTATCCAAGAATAAAGGTTTGTTTCGACTTCATTGCTGAAGAGAAGTCGTCAAAAGATGCGTGTTGTAAGGAAATACCGGCAAGATTCGCAAATTGAACAATGTCTTGTATTGCCTGCTCATAGTTCTCCCCGGTTTCGATATTGTACTCAAAATTCTCAACGAATCCCTCCAGCATTTCACGCTGCGCCTTTTCACATTGAGCAACATAACGAGCAAACTCCTCGTGAGATGCATTAAGTACCCGAGTTGATTCTTGCAGAATTGCAGTCAGCCGATTTGCTTCTTCAGTTGCTAATTTTGCTTCCCGCAAGATTTCTCTTGTACACCGAATGACATATCCAGCCGTTGTATAAACAGCCATCGGAACGAAGGGGTTCACGGATGCTCCCATAATGGCCGTAACGGCCTTCGTATAGTAGATAGTCGTGGCAGCTTTGGCTGTTGTATCAACCAAAGCATCGCGCAGTTGTTCCGGGGTAATCTCGCCTCTGGCATATTCATACAGAGCCACGCCACCATCAATCACTCCGCCCGCCATTACCGTTGCGGACATTGAATCAGAGAGTAGAGCACTGCCTTTTTTTATTCCTTCATAGCGGATTACAGTACTTAGTCCTCCAACTGCGCCGCCGCGAATACCACTTTTTGCAACATCCCCGCTGACATCTTCAAATGCTTGCGCAAGGGTCTTCTCATCTGAGAACACAGAGAACATGTTGGTAACACCAGATACAACGCCACTGGTTACCATACTCGCTGCGGCCGCATTGGTTGCTGTTGTTTTCATTTCAGTAGCGACCTGCTTGCGCTCGAAGGATTTTGCATAGTTGTCTGGGTTATCATAGGCACGGCGCACTTCCTCTACTGTTGTTCCACCGGAGGATACACCGCCATGATTGAGTTCATCTGTTAGGTTGTCAGCCACATCACGATATTGTTTCTGGTAGAGGGTTCCTTCTTTGTTTGCTCGTTCCTCAGCTAATCCCTTGGCGCGTTTTAGCAGTGATGTCTTTTCACCGGTTCGCGTGTCGGTATAGTTTTCTTCCTTTCGGATAAGTCTCTGCATACCGGCGTACTTATCCTTGCGATGCATCGTCACGGAGTCCGCAGCAGCTTTTTGGGAATCGCTGAATTTAGCCTGGACTTGTCTCACGACGCTGCCGTTTCTCGTGATTTCAATATCTGCTGCGTCATGAGGCCGACCAACAGAATCAGTTACAACAGCATGGAGTTTACTTCCGGAAGAAGCGGCATTCTTATTAAATTTTGCAGCTTCAATATATTCAAACAGATTACCCTTTGCTTGCTCAAAGGCCACATTTTTCTTGGCTTCGGCAACATTTCGGAAATAATTCATTCCCTCTATTGACTGGTTTGTTGCTTCCTGCGCTTTCTTTGAAGCCTCAGCACCAAGAAAAGCACCTGCCTGTTCGGAGGCATCCTTCAGTGTTTTCTTAAAAATCGACATAGACAAACTCCTTAAATAAGGCATAGCAGGAAGAGAAACGCAACTGCACCAATAAGGCGAACAATTCTCCAACTATATCGCCTGCTTTCCGGAAGGTTGCGATACTTAAAGAAAATCGGAAATGCAATAAGACCGCTGAACAACCTAATAACTATAGAGAGCGGTCCTCCTGGAAACATAAATATACTTGCAATCAGTAGTGCGATGTATGCAAAATTGATTCCGCATACAATTTGTGCCTGAGATTTCCAGAACAGATTTGCTGCCTGGGCATCCGCACCCCGCATTTTGAATGTGTCCTTTCTGAATCGCTTCAATTCTTTTTCCGCGTTCTCCAGCACTTCAACAGCCTCAGTTGTGACAACGCCATCCGCTGTGAGCAACGGTACGGTCAAAACATGGTAGTACACTTGAGCGAGAAGCCAGGAAAGGTGGATTGTTTTTTGTTCTGTCTCCGATAATTCATTGAAATCAATTTGCTTACCTTCACTGCAGGGATGTGCAGAACGAATCCGCTCCATTTCCTGGAGAAACGGTTTGAATTTCTTTCCCAGCTTCACAATAAACTTATTGTAATTCTGGGTCATTTTCTCGATACCTTCCATGCCGGTTGTAACGGTTTTCATCTGCGCCACGGCTTGTTCTGCTTCGGCATGAATCTTCTTAGCTTCAGCTAATCTCTGTTTCCCCTTGGCTCCGGCAATCATGCCTGCAACAACGGCAACAGGAATCACAACCACGCCAGCAAGCATCAGCTTTCCGCCTGCCATCCCCAAACCACCGGCGGCTTTTGCTCCGCCGCCAAGGAAGGCAAGTGTAGCATTGGTCTTTGCTGCCCCTGAAAGGGCAGCAATTGCGGTTCCGGTTGAAGCGGTGCCAAACATCATTGCTCCACCATAGGTTGCGACCCCAATCAGAGCCCCAGTACCTGCTGCGGCAAACCCCATCTTAGCGATCTCGCCCGCTGTCAGGGAAGCCTGTTCCATTTCAACCATCATCTGCACAGGTTCAATGGATTTTCCGTAAAACTCGGTTTCGATAGCCATGCAGTCATGCAGCTCAACATTGGCAAAAGACTGGAATGTGTGGGCAAATCCATCCATTTTGGTGGACCAAGACACTACTTTTGTCTTTCCTAACTGTTCCAGTGCTTTTGCTGTCTTCTCCTTCTGAGAATTCATTTTCTTTTCAGCACTTTCATATCTGCTTTTTGCTTCGTTCAGTAAGCTCTCAATTTCTTCGCTATGAGTAATCGGTTCCAGCAGGCCCATACGGCACCTCCTATGTTACTTTTTTTCTTTCACCATAATATCCTTGCTATCCGCCAGGATCTCAAAGAACTTCCCGTTGGGGTCGGTTTGGACTTTGCGGTAGTTGACCTTCACGCCGTCGTCCAGGTCAATGTCCAGGCGGTAGTTGGCCAGGTGGCTGAGCTTCTGGGCGTAGTCGGCGCATTCTTTGGCTTGTTTGCGCAGCTTTTCCTTCTGCTTCTGGGCACGGGTGATGTCCCGGGCCAGGGAGGAGCCTTCGATGATGGCATCCATGCGCTCCTGCTCGCTGTCCAGCTTCTTCTGCATCCGCTCCAGGTACTCGGCACGGACATTGCCGATGGTGTCGGCGTTCCAGCGGTGCATATAGACCAGGGCTTTGAAGCCGTTTTGCTTTCCGGAATCAAAGAGCCAGTAGATGGGGCGTTTCTGGTAGATTTTCTCGTGGTCTTTGAAGAAATCGGAGAGGAAGTAATTGCGGATCACTTCCCGGCTGGTGTCCCCCTTGTTGCCCAGGGCATCGGCAATGAATTGGAGATTTTCCTCCAAGGTATCCTCCCCATAAACGACCTTCACAAAGGCCACAAACCGGCTGACAATATCGTCCTCAAAATAGGGGGTATCGGTAATGGGAATGCAGTTGTCGGCATCTGGCAGGTAAGAGCTGTATTTGCTCTCATCCCATTGGCCGCCTGCATAGGCAAGCCCCGCCACATCCAGAGAGTAACGACCAAACATACAACCCACGGCATAGGAGATCAGGGAGACAATTTCATCCCGCATGGTGCGGACATAGTTGCTCCCTTTCATACTCTCCGGCACATCGTCCTTGCTGTCATACACCCGGTGGACGGTAATATCCTTGTCCGCTACCTCCGGGGTCAGCTCGTCCTGCAGGCCGTAAATGTCAATGAAAATGCGGTTGAGTTCTTCTTCGTTCTTTTTAAGCTGCTGGAAGCGGGCTTCGCATTCCTGCTTCCAGGCGGCGTATTTATCGGAAATCAGTCTTCCCATGTGAATTATTCCTCCAGAAGTTCTGCCGCCCTTTGGCTGACGGCGTATTCTATAAGGCGTAATCTTTCTTTGCTGAGATTATACCGACTGTGCCTTGGAATCCTGAAATTCAGAAGTTTTCGGATGGCACCTCGCCATTCGTGGGTCAACCCCGCTTTTGCTTCCGCAACATAGTCATCATACACGCAAGGCATCTGCACCTTTGCATATTTCAAAAAGCTTTCTCTGCTTTTCAGTGCGTCGGCCCCGGCAAAATTGAACAAGCTGTTTCCGTGGTCAAAAAGCGGAGCGGGCGCAAGGATCCTGTTTGTGTGGCTGTCAACAAGAAAGCCAAAATTGCCATAATGCCTGTCTGTGTTGAAAATCAGCGCATCAAAAATGAGCATCTCATTCAATGCCTTCTCGAAGTCAGTACCCAGTTCTTTGTAATATGCTTTCACAGCCTGCATTCCACCGAAGCGAACAATCCTTCCTACGGGGACAAAGGAAACATCCTTGCTGGTAAAGAGTTCGCAGGTAGAACAGAGTGTATTTTTCCATTTTGAGAGGCTGTATGGCACAACGTTTATGCCAAGGATTTTCCCAATTTGGTAGGCATAGAATTCTGAATACGGTTCGTTTCCGGTATTGGACGCACCCATCGTGCCGCCTTTGTACAGGAGAATTTTTCCGTCCACTCTTCGCCAGCATTTGGGAAGCATTCCGTTTGTGGTGAATTCAGGGCTGGATGTCAGACCTGAAACATTGCTGCTGCCGTAGCCTGTAAACGCAATTTGCCCCAGGATGCGGCTGAATCGGTTGTCGTATAAATTCACGCTGTCAAAGCTGTCGCTGCTGCCTTCCTGCTTCAGCCAGTAGCAGTCATTCAGGCTCAGGCCTTTGGAAACACGGATCAAATCCAGCGGTCGGTTGATGCTCAGCCCCAGAGAGGACAGCAGGGTATCAACATAGGCACGGTTTTTGGGGATAGAGCGGTGCTTGATCCATGATTCGATGCCGCTTCCGGATACTTCTGCCAAATCGAGTGGAAACAAGTTCCTGTTTTCTTCGTGGGCTTCCAGTATTTTGGTTTTTGCTTCCACTTGGCGTTCTACGGAAAACACGATCAGCGGCGTATCGAAATGCATAAGCGTGTAGATCATTTGAGACTCCTTCCTGTAAGCTGCATGGAATGTGGGATATTGGTATTATGGCTTATATGCGATGAATTTAGCGGGGGCAGACTTCCCATTTTGAAAGCTCTTCAAGGATTCGGCGGTCGAGATATTCACAAACTCCGGAAAAGTTTCGATCCACATCCGCATTGCTTATACGAATGACCGTCAAACCGTAATTTTGCAAAACCGCGCTTCGCTCTGCGTCCTGCGCCTGCCCTTCCGGTGTGTAGTGCTGCCCGCCGTCTATTTCGATAACAAGATGCGCACGGCTGCAATAAAAATCGGCAATAAACCAATCAATGCTGCGCTGACGGTAGACCTTGATTGGGTAATTCCGCAGGAAATCATACCAGAGATGCCGCTCCTGCCGCGTCATATTCTTGCGCAGCTGCCGAGAACGGTCTTTCAGTTCGGCGTTGTAGCCAGTGTAAAATTCACGTTTCATATTGACTCCCTCTCTTTCGGGGGGAAACCCCCTCCGGCGCTGCGCGCCACCTCCCCTTGCAGGGGAGGCAGCCCCCAAGGCTCCCCTGCAAGGGGAGCTGTCAGCGAAGCTGACTGAGGGGTTCACACCAGCGGATTCCGTTTGAAATCCCAGGAGGTTTCATAGGAGTCCCAATCATCTTTCGAAATGGAGATGCAATTTTCCACCTTGGTTGTATAATCTGCATTTTTATCCGGAATACAAATTGGCAACGAGGAAATATGTCCACCCTCAAAGTTCATTGTTGGAGAAAGAACACTCAAAAGTTTCATTGCAACAGTTGAGTTGAGAAAAGCAATCAATAAATATAGGTTAGTTCTGTTTTGAGAATAGAGACAGGCACCAGCAACATCAAAAATTGACCCGACAGGTCTATATCGGACTGCAATTTTTCCTGATGATATTTTTGACCATGTTCCACATTCAAGAAAGTAGTATTCTGTATTTGGAACTGTGGATCGAATATGCCCAGTGTCTTCTCCGAAGTGTTTTATCTCATAACCGTCATTCTCCCAATTTACTACACAATCCATGTTGCCGAACCATCGTCTGAACAATCCCCCTTTGTTGTATGGGACCCATTTTGCATGAGCATTAAGCACTTGTTCCGCATTGGCTGCATCCAGATAGCAACGTCTTATTTCAACCTCAAACCAAAGTCTAACAAAAGTCTCATTGCTTGCTGTAGTCATTCCTAATCTTGTAATTCCGTATTCCGGAAGAGGCTTGAATGCTTCGAACGCATGAAAGACCTTTTCTGAGAAATTATACGCCACCGGCGCCCCCGGAATTTTGGAAAAGTTTCCCTGCTCCGCCACATACCGCTTCTCCCCCGCAAGGAACATCTCCTCCTTCCCCACTTGAGAAGTCGGCTCAATCAACCGGCAATACACACCCTTATACTCCGCAATATTCTTCCAGCCAAGCACAAACGCAGTGGTCTGCACCACTTCGCCGCCGATTTCTTCAAACGCTCTTGCCCCCAGATGCGCCATATTGACAATGGTGGATTGCTGCAATTTAAGCCGCAGTTTTTCATAGCTGCTAAGGAACATCCAGGAGTGCATGGTAATCATCGCCTGATACCCATTTTGCACCAGCATCCGTCCGCATTTCTCAATAAACACAGCAAACAAATCAGCCTTGGACGCCGGATAGTTCTTCTCTACAAAGGGTTTCTGTTTGGCAGTGGGTGCCATATATGGCGGATTGGTTACAGCCACATGGTACTTCTGCCCCAGGATCCGGGCCTGTTTCAGCATTGGCTCCAGGGCAAAGACACACTCATTCATCTCGGCGGCATCCAAGATATTGGCAAAGAGGGCCTTTTCGCTTAAATCATCCAGTCTGGCATCCAGGGCATTCAGCTCTCGTTCCGTGAATTCCACATTGAGAATGGAACCGAATTCCTCTGCTTCTGCAAAGGTATCCAGCAGGCGTTTGCCCAGAGGTTCCAAGTCTCCCAGCCGCTTTAGCACACCGGAGGAGATTTTTCCGGGACTCTGAACCGCCACCAGATTGGGGGAAATTCCCTCGGTGAGAATGCGGCGGTTATACTGCCGGGCCTTCATCATCACCGCAAAATAAGCCAACTGGTAGGCACGCTTGTCAATATCTGCGCCAAAGAGGTTATTCTGCAAAATGCTCCGGGCGGCATCCTGGGGGGTATGGCCCTGGGAAAGATAAATCTGCATAAAAACATCAAAGGCATATACCAGGATATGACCGGAGCCCATACACGGATCAATAAACCGAATGTCCTCCGGTGTCATCTCAGCGCGATCTTTCCAGAGTTTGCGGAGTTGTTCCTCTACCTCCGGTGGTTGCTCTGCCCGAAAAATATAATACTTCCATTTATGAGAAAGATACTCGTTGGCATCACCGGGATACTCATCATATTCATCTCTGGCTGTACCTGCATTTCGTTCCATCCATAGTCTACCCAGGGAATTTTCCACCATGTAGTGGACGATCCAGTCCGGGGTGAACAGCTGGGTGACGGCAGGGATCTCGTCTTTGGTGACAGTGCCCTTTGCAAAGGCCTCGCTCTTTGGCTCGGTGTTGTAGTACTGGTACAGCCAGCCGATGATCTCCACCTGACCTTCCTGGGCCACGTTGAAATCGCGCTCCGCAATGTCATGGGTCAGGTGGTATACCACGCCGTCGGTATCCATGAAGGAAATGCTCAGCAGGAGTTCTGCATACTCGGTGGTATGCTCAAACAGGCCGGGCAGCATGGGGCGTAGGGCATCACACCGCTTGATGAACAGCATCCGGTACAGTTCGTCCAGCTTGTTCTCGTCCTTCATGGTCAGCACCATGTCCCGCTCCTGGGGAGCGAAGGACAGATCGGTATCGAAGGGCCGGGTGACAATATCCGGCTCCAGCTTGTTGGGATTTTCGCTGGAGAGAACCCGGACATGGTCCGGCAGATAGTCGTTGACCTCCATAAACCGGATGGCAATCAGGCGGTTGAACCAGGTATAGGCCACCTCCTCCATCACAAGACGGAAGGCCTTTCCATATTCCACTTCCTTGGCCTTCTCCCGGATGGCAGCTGCCAAGGCATTGCGCTGCCGGATTCTGGCACCGGCCACCTGGGCATATTCCTTGGTGCCGATGTCAAAGAACTGCAGGTCGGCGGTGGACTGCTGCAAGGGCGAAGCAATCTCCTTCTCCGTGATTCCCAGCAATCCTGCCTGGAAGGTTACATCATCAATGAGCTTTCGCCGGGCGTTGATGGCAAACGTCTTAATGGCGGATTTATTCATGGTATTACCCCATTTTCTTATATATTAACGCACTACATCAATGTAGTCCTGCCCCTGCAGCTCCTGCAGGAGTTTGGTGCGAATGGCAGCCAGATACTTGTCCACATCCGCTTCCGAGGCAAGCCGCTGACCAACGGGAACCAGCTTCTTCATATCGATTTTTTTGAAAACAGGTGCCGGGGGTGTATGATCCGTCGCATCCCCTCCGTCAGCAGCATCCGGCTTGGGGGTCGACTGCACCTCACGAGCATCAATCGCCTTTTTCAGCTTCCCCTGCAGAGCGGTAGACTCTGCCCGGAATCCGATGATGATCGACAGATTCCGCTCTTCCTGGGTGCGATGCAGAAGCTCCGCATATTCCCCCTGTGCTTTCGGTATGAACTCCTCTTTGCAGTGCTTGTCTTCCAGGTAGTCCAGGGTATCGGCCAGATCGTGCCGGATGTCCGATACAACATCGGTACGGTTTTCCTCCAGAACCGTTGCATAGCCGGTTTCAAACTCCGCATTCATGGCAGGCAGCTTGGAAATGCTTCCATAGGGCTGGGCCATTTTGAGGATGGTATTCATCCTGTAGACGACCCCCGCCAGCTGGTCGGTTTCCATGAAATTCTTTCCGCTTTCATAGAGCTTGATATTCAAGAGCGACTTATCAAAGATATCTTTCTGGATACCGCCGAAGAATCCACGGACGGAAGCATAGTCTTCCGCAAAGTCCTGCAATTCATCCTGATGCTTTTTCAGGTAGTTGAAGAATTCCTCAGAATATCTGGCAGCACACAGGTCGATAAGGTGCTGTCTTCCGGACAGAACAATGTCCTTTCCAGGATACTGGGGGCGACTTTGGTAGGTGGCCAGCAGGGTTTCCAACTGGCTCTTCAGCTCCTTCGCTGCGTTGATAAAGTCGGCCATTACCAAGTCGCCGTCATCGGAACTGCTGGTAGTGGCAAAGAGCGTATTCATCAGCTGCTTTGCCAGTTTCATCAGCTTGGTATCCGGGCCGACACGCTTGCAGATCATCAGCTTCTCCTGGAACTCTTTCCGGGTGACATAGCGAACCAGCTCGTCGGCAGACTTGCTGGCCAGGGTGATGGCCTCGCTGTTGACCGTCCAGCGGATGCTGCCATCCCGGAAGAGCTTGGCAATCAGCCAGCCGACATCCAGCTCCACAAAGCCATAGGGCTTTGTGGTATAGCGGTTGAGAATGGTCTTGAAGGACAGCTTGTTAAAGTCGCTGGTATTGTCCTCAATATAGCTGCGGATATCCTCCAACGCCAGTGTATTGGCCTTGGCACCCATATCCAGAGAGATCTGCTGAGAGGAAGCCGGATCCAGAACGCTGCGGATATCTGCCTCGAAGTAAGGCGTGTCGATGTAGGAAATCTTGTAGTAGACCAAGCTTGCCAGCTTGCCCAGAGCATCGGTGATGCGGGACTTGATATCCTTGGCAGTGGACTGAATCACATTGCCGTTGATATAGATGGTTGCATAGTGCAGGGCATCTTCCAGGCAGGTTTTGGCATTGCGCTTGTGGTCATTCATCTCCTGACGTTTGGCCATCTTGATCTGCTCATACTTGACCGCAGCATTGCCTGCATCGGTCTGGAAGTACTTCTCGATCTGCTTGTAAATACGGATCTCCTCCCAGAAGTCGGTATTCTGGGGAAGAACCACCAGAACGCAGTTGCTCTGTCCGGAAAGCATCCGCAAGGCCTGCTCGCTGTGGCTTTCCTCACTCAAGGGGGTCAGCAAGTGCAAGGTCATTTCATAGTTCTGGCTTTTGAAGACCCGGTCATCCACCTTCTGGTTGAAACCGAAGGAGTAGCGGTTGCTGAACAGGGGGAAGAAATACTTCTTCTCGCTGTAGATTTCCTCAAAGAACAAATCCGCAACACGGCGGGTGATCTCAGAGCCTTCCACTGCCTGGGCACGGATGGCATTTTCGATCTCCTGCTCTTCGTTGGTCAGGAAGATGTATCTGGGGCCGTTCTTCTGAATCAGCATCTCGTGGGACAGGCGGCGCAGAGCCTCCTCTACCTTTTCCCGCAGGGCAATGCGGTCGTCGTCGATGCCGGAGACCATCAGGGTGGTGATGTTGTCCACGGTAGGCGTAATTTCCCGCACATACTTGACCATGAACAGGGTTTTCAGGACATTGACGGCAAAGCAGTCTTCTTCCCGGTTAGGATTGATATAGTCATTGTTCCAGGCACGGATAATGACAGTGCGGTGGGAAGGTTCGATGAATTCCTCCAGGGCATCATAAAAATAGTTGAAGGGAACAAGGGCGCCCTCCTGTCGAGAGCCCAGCTTCATGGCAGATTCCTTGAATAGGGCCAGCATGGAACGCTCGCCATCTGCCAGATTTGTGCCTGCTGCGCCGTTCAAACGGATACTGGTCAAAACATTGCCCAGCAGATTAAACTGGTAGGGCACAAAGGGATAGACATCCACAAAGTTCTGATTGCCGGAATAGAGCTTCATCTCCGGGCCTTCCGAGAAGGTAATCAGGTTCTTGATGATGGTGCTCTTCATGTCATAAAGAGCGGACAGGGTCAGGGTGCCGGTGTCATTCTTGGCCAGAATTCTCTTGCGGATAACTTCATCCACATTGGCAGAGGACAGGGAAAGCCGGGTATCGAAACGGCCCTGGATCTTGGAGAACTGATCAGCCTTGACCTTACCCTTGGTAACTTCGTTGATATCCTGCTGGCTGGTGACGATGACCCAGGCCTTGCCCTTGCAGCGGGAACCCAGATCTTCCGTGACGGTCTGCAAATTCAGCAGCAGCTGCAGATTGTCGCCCACATACTGTCCCATTTCGTCCACCATAAAGACCACATGGTGGTTGGGACCCTTGGACTTGATGTAGTCATTGACAAGCTTGGTGAAGTTTTCGATGGTGATGGAGTAATCCATGTTAGAGGCACGCTCACACCAGTTTCGGGCAGCCTCCTCAGACATGAATCCCATCGTATCCAGCACTTCCACAATATCATCCTGCACAAACATAAAGTCATGCCGGGCTTCGTCCCAGGGCTGCATGGCCACATCCTCGAATGTGCTCTTAAACGCCTCCAGCTTGCCCTTGGCATCCAGGTTGCGCTCCAGGTCAGCAATGTAGGCATTCTCACCGCAGTAGCCCAGTTTTTCATTAAAGACCTTCAGGAACACCTTGACAATTGCATCCCGGTCGTTGTGGCTGTTCATGTCACTCTTGGAGTCGATGTTGAACAGAATCACATCCGCAGATGTCTCCGCTGCTTTGCGCATATTTGCAAGGACAAAGTTATCGTTGATCTTATTGTCGTCCACAAAATACTCAATGGCCTTCTTGCCGTCCACCACACGATTGTCAAGGATATAGGACAGAATCTTCAGGAAGTGAGATTTACCACTGCCGAAGAAGCCGGAAATCCACACGCCCATGGCATCTGTGGAGCCATTGATGCTGCGGCAATAGGCTTCAAAGAAAGCAGCAAAGTGCTTCTGCAGCTCATGGGTAACAACATATTCCTCCAGCTCCTGGCGGATGTTAGAATCATCATTCTGACCGACCTTGATAACGCCTCGGATATCACGGTCGATTTGTTTGGCAAACATATCACGAATATTCATGCTGTGCTGCTCCTTTAGTCAACGAGCTTGAAGGCCCGGTAATAGTTATTGTCGTCGATTTCTCCAAACAGGTTCAGATCCAGCCCACTAAAGCGACCGGGATAGAACATGACCACAGGCACTTCGTCAATGCGCGTGTGCATATTGTTCAGAACATTATGGGAACGCAGGAAGGGGTAGCATTTCCCGATTCCTGTGAGGAAAATGACCGTGTTTGGCTCCAGCCGCTCCCGGATATACTTGATGATCAAATTCTCATCACTGGTAACCCGGATGGAACTGGCAATGGCAGCACACACCTTTGGCAGACCCCGCTTTTCCTCCATATCGAAGCATTTTTCCAGATAACCCTTTTGCTTGAGAATGTCAATAACGATGTTGTAGAGATCGTGCTCCACAATTCGGAAGCCTGCATTTCCATCATCGTATTTTGCTTTCATATCAGCAACCCAGTTACGCACCTGCAGCTCCTGGGTCGGATCGTAATCAAAGATATAGTATCCGACCTCATTGCCCATGCCGCGATTTTCCAAAAAGCGGGGCTGCCGGATCTTCGTCTCAGCAATATTAAATTTTTCCTCAATGGTCATTATACCACCCCCGTGATTGCTTTTAGAATCGCTGTCTGGTTCGCTCTAGTCAGGTATTGCTCTAGGGAAAGGTCAAGCAGTGGTGGGGTAATCCGGAAATCTTTCTTGTTCTCGGTTGTAACCAGCTCTGCTTCGCACAGTGCCCGGGTATAGCAGGTTCTTAAACGCTTAAATGTGGATTCATTCCATGTGCCGATCCTTTCATTTTGGCTGGCCTTGTTATGAAAGAAGGTGCTGATGTCACCCAAAGAGATAGACTCAATACCCAGATAGGTTTTTTCCCGGTATACCTCATACACAAATTCAGAGAAAAGACGGTCTGTTTTCAAAATACAAATCAGGTTGATGATTTTCTGGGTATTCATATCGCTGTTCATAAATAGACTCAACAGGTCAGAATCCATAGTTACCGCGCGATTTACCAGGTAACCAAACATCCGCCCGGCACGATATGGGTTGGGCGCTCCGAAGAGGTTCTCTTCCACACACGCGTGACGAATCTCATCTTTGGTCTTTCCATCGTAAATCATTTGGACTGTCTTCTTAAATTCTATAAACCAAACAGCCTGTGCCATAAATCCAGCGCTGTATTCCAATTCCTTCATTTCTTTTCCTGCCCCTCATCCGGAGTAATTTCAATAATATCCTGAAACTCGCAGCCAAGAACCTGGCTGATTTTTGCCAGCACCGATACAGGAACATCATCATTATTGTTGAGTTTCCGCATGGTGTAGTCCGTAAGCCCTGCCGCCTCGGCAAGGTCCTTTTTCTTCATACCCTTATCCAGCAAGAGATGCCACAGTTTCATATAGCTCAGTGCCATGGGAATTCCTCCTACGAAATTGCATATTCGTATTTTATCATATTTCTTTTCAAAAACGAATAGAATATGTTGAAATTCAACATGTCAGAAGTAACAAAAAATCACGGGAAGAATCGGAATTATGCACAAATTTGCAAAGAGATGGCGAATCGGGGATTTTGCTTGGTGCGAAGTGTGAGTCAGTCATGTTTACTTTTGTCATAATTCTGTTGTACATATTGGGTTGGTAGTAAGCGCAACAATGTTGACATTTTTTCTGATTATGGTTAAACTTAGTCTATACAACTTTGTCCGCTCGCATATTCAAAATATCAAAGAGTTGAAACGGAGATGCGCTCATAGAGTATGCCGGTCCTCTGCGGGTAAAGAAGATCGTAAAAGACTTGATAGAACTGTGGCTGTAATGGCGGATGTTGCGGTATTTCCTGAGAACTTTGGGAAATACCCCAATTGCATTTGCTGATGTAATGGAAGAAATCAAATTGTTTTTGTTTCCGATATGGGAAGCAATTCTTGCAGGCAATGAATTGCTTCGGAACTGGGGCCCACTAACAAGAAGTTAGAAATAGCTGAAGTAAAAATCAATTTGGACTCTATTCTGTTCAAGTACCATGATATTCTGCGCAAAGCACTAAACTCTGGTTCGTTCTTGGAAAAATTATCCACAAGGCAAAATGACGACTAAAAACAACGCATCCAAATTTCTTCTTCCATCTCATCGGTATATGCGGTAAAATAAACCTATAAATCAGCAAGGAGGGGTTGAGAATGGAAGATGAAAGACAGATGCTCTTGCGGATCATCGAGGGTCAGAACTCGCTTCTACAAACCCAGGCAGAACAGATAAAGGCACTGACGGAAAAAATCGATGCGTTGGTTAAGGAGTTGGAGGAGAAGAAGCACAAGAAGAACAGTCGAAACAGTTCCGCTTCTCCTTCCAGCGATGGTTATGCAAAGCTCGCCCCAAAGAGCCGACGCAAATCCAGCGGTGCGAAACCCGGCGGCCAGGACGGCCACAAGGGCAGCTCTATGAAACTCATGAAAGCACCGGATGAAATTCGGGAACATTACCCCCAAGCGTGCAACGGATGTCCAAACCGGGAACATTGCCATGCCAGCATTGCCGAGCGGCGGTATAAATCTGACATTATTGTGGAATCCAAGCTGATTGAGCATCGTCAGATGGTATGCTGCTGCCCAATGACAGAAAACAAGGCAATGATTGGTGAATTTCCGAAGAACATCACCGGAACCAAGCAGTATGGCAATAATCTGAAGGCCTTTGCTGCCGCATTGTCTACCGTTGGAATGGTAGGCATAGACAGAATTCATGAGCTTCTGACAGGTGTATTTGATATTTCTGTCAGCGCCGGTTCCATTCAGAACTGGCTCACCCAACTGGCCTCTGAGACCAAAGATGCCGGTGAGCACATCCGGGAGAGAGTCAGGCATCTGAGCGTGCTGAACTGTGATGAAACTGGTCTGCGTGTAAATGACTCTCAGCATTGGCTTCATTGCCTATGCGACGAAAAATGGTCCTATCTTGTGTTGCATAAAAAGCGAGGAAGCAAGGCAATGGACGAGATTGACATCTTGTCCGGATTCCGTAATACCATGGTGCATGATTTTTGGAAGCCTTACTACAAGTATGGTCAAGCTGTTCACGGTATCTGTAATGCTCATATTATGAGAGAATTGGCGTATGTTGAGGAGCAGAAGCACCAGAACTGGGCGAAATCCATGCAGAACTTGCTGATGGAAATTCATGAAAACCGCAATATTCTCATGTCACAGAAAGAAACCCGTTTTCAGACTCTGGTGCTGGAAGCCTACTTGTTGCGCTATGATTCCATTATCCGGCAAGGCATGGCAGAAAATCCTATGCTCCAAAAGCCGAAAGGGAAACATGGGCGCACCGGAAAGGGGAAGGTTCTTTGTCTACTGGAGCGACTGTGCGATTACAAGGGGGATGTTCTGCGCTTTGCGGCTGATTGGACGGTCCCTTTCACCAATAAAGAAGCAGAACGGACCATCCGTTTCAGCAAGGTAAAGCAAAAGGTTTCCGGTTGCTTCCGAACGGAAAAAGGGGCAGAGGACTATATGCAGATCATGAGCTTTGCCAGTACGGCCAAGAAACACGGAATGTCCTATTTTGAAGCAGTACGGGCTGCACTGGCTGGCAATGCGCTGACATTTGTTACGCAGTGGGGATGAAGTCCTTTCCCTTTTTGAATGATGAAAAAAGTTATCCAAAGCTCTAAAACAAGGTATTTCGCTGGACCTCGAAAAATCTACGTTTTAGCCAAATCTTCTCCTCTTTGATGGGGCGGCTGAATAGATACAATGCAATATGATACGTACGATGGTGTTCTTGCGTTTTATTTTTGAAAAATTTGAACGGCTGTAGTAAAATAAAAGGATGTGCTCATATGTATTTGACAATCAAGCAACACGATATGTTTAGAACGCTTCTGATGGGCTTTGAAATTCCCTTTCGCGCATACATTGCTGATGTGATTACCTCAAATTACAAGTCGGAATCTGATTATGAAACAACAATGCGTGCAAAGAACAGTTCGTTATCTTCTGCTAGTCCTCAGTTTTTACGAGATAATTTGCCAAAGTCGTTTTCTCAGAACAAGTTGAAACGAATGTATCAAAAGTTCATGACCGCAAAAACATCAGTTGAAGAAATAGTGACAACTGATATCGATATTCCTATGGTAGGCGCACTAAACATGGCTACATTTGCTCTGAAAGAAAACTTCGGAGACCTGTATCTATTATTCGGCTCATATAATACATATTGTGATTTAGCTGAAAAATACCGCTATTCAAGAAACAAATTGGATCATCCAGGATGCCGAACATTAGAAGATTCACATCTTGTTCCAGTTATTTCCTTTGTTAAGGATATCTGTATTTTTCTTGATGAGAAGTATTTCCTACAGAAAAGCAAGGAACAGATTTTGGCGGAGGTCGTTGCCCTTCAGCAAAGAAAAATTGCTATTCCAGTCGCAAAGAATAATTATTCAGAAATGCCTTATGGCGATTCCCGTATTGTTTGCCGTGACAACGAAATTGAGAAAATCAAAGCATTTATCTATGGAAAACCAGAAGATTTACGAAAGCAGCACTCACTATGTATTTATGGTTATGGTGGTATCGGGAAAACTGCATTGGTTTTGGAAACGCTAAAGCAGATTGCAAGAGACATTCAGGATGATACAACCATAAACGAATACCGACCCGAATATATTCTTTTCTTTTCTGCAAAACAACGGAAGCTCGATCTATCCCCTGAAACCGGCAAGTTCATAGAACGGGGAATGCGTTGCCATTTTAAGTCTGCAGACGAACTGATCCAACTGATTCTTTCAGAGCTCTCAATCGAAACCTTCAGAAAGTTTAGGGATGAAGGCTTGATTGTAATTGATAATCTAGAAACGCTGCCGTTGGAAGAACGGCAAAAAATAAAAAACTTTGTTGATACTCAAACTCCTTCCGAAATGCAGTTTATCCTCACTTCCAGAAACAGTGAAGAATATGACTTAAACTTTAAATTAGCGGGGTTTGATGCCTCCGCAGGAATCAAGTTTATCGATGCTTACAACGAAGAAAACTCTTTGGATCTTGCGCTCTCTCTTGAGGAAAAGACACAACTATTGAATCTGGCGCAGGGCAATACGCTTGTTCTGGTATTGAGCTTGCGGAGACTTAGTAATAAACTCGCTACAGTCTCTGGCTTGAAAGTTGAGTTCTCAAATGCAAACGCATGGAAGTCGCTGAGGTCCTCTCTTTCAGCAACGCCTTCCAACACTTATGAGGTTGTGGCAGAATTTATGTACAAAGACACTTTTGAACATATTGAGGCCATTTTCGGAGATCATATAGAACTATTCTATAAAATTCTAAAAGTTTTCGCTGTAATACCAAACGATAGCACGGACATTAGTACCATCTGTCTGCTTACGAAAGAAAGCTATCCTGATATAGAAGCAGCTATGGACATTTTGTGCAACTATCTGATTATTGAGAAGCGAGACACCCAATACACTCTGAATAACTTTGCTGAGAAATATATTGTTGGACGCTTTATTCCCGATGCGGAGACATATAATGCGCTTTCAACAGAGATTGCATCTCGCCAAAGAGAGGTGAAACGGTCGTTAACACAGCTAAACGAGGATATGCAAAATCGCTCTGCTCTAGCTAATATTATGCGTGACTGGTTGATTGTCACTGACATTGACAGAATTACGGCCTCGAAAATGTATCAGATGTATGGAGAGGTCCAACGAGAATGTACCCACGCTGGCAAATTCAAGGTAACAGGCATCATGGAAGACTTCATGCGCGAATGTCAAGAAGCAGAAAGGCTCACGGCACATCCGTATATTAAATACCAACGAGCTCGAATTCTTCAAATGATCGATAATTCCTGCATTCTGAAAGAACTCCACACAGGTGATATCGGAAAAGCGTTTAGCGATGCTATATACTCTATTAAAACTATTGAACAGTATGCCGGCATTGCACAGACGAAATCGTACGCTGCCCTGTTATGGATTTATGGGCAACATTTGGCAGACACAGGAGATTATCTTAATAGTATCCGGTATTTAGAGGAAAGTAAGATTTCATTTGAGGAACAACATCTGACAGATCAACAGTATTTTCAATGTTGTACAAAGTTGGGCACGGTTTATCTGAATTATTACCAGCAAGATAAGCCGAACAGACTGGTATATCTTAGAAAAGCACGCTCAACAGAAAAATTACTTGCCTTGAATTGGCAAGACTTGGGAAAGGCGCGTACTCATGCTGCGCAACTTAGAGCGCACTTGAAATCGTATGGTGAGTACTGATTCCCGTGGATTAATATCAACCCTCCCAATCACAATGCTCTGAACCGTGTACTGCGTAAGGAAACTCCGGACTTGAGGCTTTCCCTGAACGGCTGGGGCGGAAGATGGAAGTGTCCAAAAAAGAATATCAGGATGCTATTGTAGTGAAAAATGTTCAAAGAATCTATAAATGGAAAACAAGCCTCATTGTAATATGGCAATAGCCCACTGGTCGGATTGATCAGTGGGTTGCGCCGTGATTATTCTGTTAATGCGCTGGCCGTTGTCCATCTGATCCTCTCAGACATTCCTCCTGTCCGCAACCTCATTTCCCGCAACGGTGCTGATAACGACCACACTACCATCTAGAAAGCAAAGCTCCACCACGTAGGCAGTGCCCATAATAGTTTTGCAGAAAGCAACTTTTTCATCTCAAATAACTTTTTCGCATATGCACAGTTTTAGCTCTTTTCTTCGTCCATATGTACCCCCTACCACCCCCGCCTTTTAGCCAACTCCAACATAGAAAAGCAGAACACTTCCCACCGTGTCAATGACGTCTGTAACGGGTCGCCCTCGCGGATACGGAGGGTTCTTCTGATCTCCTTCGGAATGACGATCCTGCCCAGATCGTCTACCCGTCGCACAATGCCTGTTGCCTTCATAATTCTCTTCTCCTTTGAAGCGCGTGACGCGCGGTTTGCTCCTGTAGAAGTATTTGCAGGAAAAGGGGAATTATGTATGGGTGCTGCGGCAATCTTCTCCTCCGGATGCGTCAGTTTTAAGGCAATACCGCACAGAAAAAGGTGCCAAATACCGCCGAGTGTGATATAATAAACTTATGGATAAACAGATGACAATTTCCGCATTCAGCGATGAACTGGCGCAGGTGCGGACGAAGAAAAAAGAATTTCTCAGTCA
>OGPV01000453.1_pt1 | contig 32151 bp, 16 predicted proteins | sample 1553001 | NCBI WGS metagenome assembly OGPV01 (sample SAMEA2580268, study PRJEB22360) | human gut metagenome | biome: human gut; feature: human-associated habitat; material: faeces | place: Denmark | collected 2008/2010
GGAAAGCGGGCCGGAGTGTACACTCCGGCCCGCTTTGCATTGGGGCAACCATGTCCCGGGCTCTTGTCCGCCGTAGCATTCGGGCGTTCATGCCCCCTGTGCCCCTGGATTAACCGTCCTTGCCGTATGCGCGGCGCGTCGGTTTTCCGGGGTTGTTCGCCTTGTCGTGCCGGGAGCCGGGAGCCGGGAGTCAGGAGCCAGGAGCCAAGAGCCCGGGCTGCCTACCAGACGACCTGGTCGGGGAGGATTTCGCCGTCGGCGGCGTCGCCCGCGTCGAAGGAGGCGGCTTTGTACTGGATGCAGATCATCGTCATCGGGCTGTCGCCCGTGTTGCGCAGCGAGCGCCTGCCTGCGGGCGAAACCCGTACGATGCTTCCTTCGCCTACGGGGAAGACCTGCCCGTCGACCTGGAACTCCCCATGGCCGCCGAGGATGATGTAAAGTTCTTCGTGGGTCTTGTGGGTGTGGAGGAACCCGACGCTGCCGCCCGGTGCGAACTGCTGGAACGACATCTCGGCCCCGGTGGCCTGCAGGTCGCCGCCAACGAACACTTTCCCCGGGATCTCCACGCCCGGTGCCAGCGGCAGCGTGTACTGGTTCAACTCTTCGGTTTTCCCGACCGTCACGGCTGCGAAATTCGCGCCCGAGGCCACTTTTTCTACCTTTTTCATTTTTTACGGATTATTAAAGCGTTTATTAATCGTGTTGCCTGTATTGCTGTTGCGAAGGTAAGGAGAATGCAGCGTTCGTGCAAGACGGTACGCTGGCGTATGTTGCTAACATTTAGGTAACTAATGTTGTATGTCAGGCAGAAATCCTGGTGAAAAAAAGATTTTTTTGCAGGCTGCGTGTGCGCGGCGATACGCGCGGCCGTGATACGGGGCGTTTTGCCCTCCCGCGCAAAGCCTGCCGGGCAGGGGCTCGGCGTGTGCTGGCCGGCTGCGGGAATAGCGGCCGGACAGGCGGTTTTGCGGGGCTGGGTGGGAGCGGCCGGGTGGGGGCTTGTTGTGCGCCGGGAGGTTGGGGAATGGTGTCTGCCGGGCGGTTTGCGGCCGGGACAGGTCAGAGTGCCGGGGTTTCGGGGTTTTTAAATTTTTTTGTAAATTGGGAAATGTTAATTTATTAACACCGAAAATCCTTCCTATTTTTATAAATAATCCTTAACTTTGCGACGTTGTAATTTGCCTACTAAAATTACTGATAGATGAAAATAGCCCTTGCCCAGTTGAACTATACGATCGGGGATATCGACGGCAATGCCTCGAAAATCATCGATTCGATCAACAAAGCGAAAGCGCAGCGTGCCGACCTGGTCATTTTTGCCGAACAGGCCGTGAGCGGAACCCCGGCTTTCGACCTGTTGCGTAAAACCACCTTCCTCGAACTGTGCGAGGATGCACTGGTCGAAATAGCATCGTGCTGCGACGGTATCGCGGCCATCGTGGGACTCCCGATCCTGACGCGCGAAGGCACCATCAGCGCTGCGGCGCTGATCCAGGATCGCAAAGTGCTGCGCTACGTGGGTAAGAAATATATCACCGCACGCCGCGAAATGGGCTTCCTCGTCCCTTCGAAGGGGTTCGAATATGCGACGATCAAGGGCCACAAGTGCGCCATCATCGTGGGCGACGACCTGAGCCGCGAGCATGACTTCGACAAGTCGGTCGAGACCGTCATCTCGATCAACGCCCGCAAGTACGGCCGGGGGACGATGACCTACCGCTACGAGATGATGCGGCACCTGTCGTTCGTCGAAGGCAAGAACCTCGTGCTGGTGAACCAGGTCGGCGGTTCGACGGACATCGTCTACGACGGTACGTCGGGGGCGTTCAACAACCGCGGGGAACTGGTGCTGATGATGAAGCACTTCGAGGAGGATTTCCAGATCTTCGACACCAAGGCGGCCGGCGAGCCGGTTACGATCCCCTCGACCTACAACGACCGTACGCGGATGGTCTACCAGGCGGCCCGGTGCGGCCTGCGCGACTTCTTCGTGAAGAACGGCTACAAGAAGGCCTGCATCGGCCTTTCTGGCGGCATAGACTCGGCCGTGGTGGCCTGCCTGGCCGCCGACGCGCTGGGACGCCAAAATATCCGGGCTTTGCTTCTGCCCTCGCAGTTCTCTTCCGACCATTCGGTCGAAGATGCCAAGAAGCTGGCCGAGAACCTCGGCATCGAATATAACGTAATTCCCATCACGGAAATATACACCAGCGTGGTCAATACCCTCAAGCCGGTCATCGGCGGCAGGGGGGTCGGCGCCCCGGAAGAGGAAATCCCGTTCCTTGTCCGCACGGTGCTGTTGATGGCCGTGCAGAACAAGGCGGATTACATCCTGCTCAACTCGTCGAACAAGAGCGAGAATGCGCTGGGGCTCTGTACGCTCTACGGCGATACGGCGGGCGCTTTCAGCCCTACGGGCGACCTCTACAAGAGCGAGATGTACGACCTGGCGCGCTATATCAACCGCACGCAGGGCGACCCCATCCCGGGCAATATCCTCGACAAGGAACCCTCGTCGGAGTTGCACCCGGGGCAGAAGGACAGCGACATCCTGCCGCCGTACGAAGTGGTGGACGCGATCCTTTACCGCATGATCGAGGAGGGGCAGCACCGCGAGGAGATCGTCAATGCGGGCTTCGATTCCGAGGTCGTGGAGAAGATCCACGCCATGATCATGCGCAACGAGAAGAAGCGCTACCAGTTCCCGCCCGTACTGCGCCTGTCGATGTGCTCGTTCGGGCACGAGCGCCTTATGCCGCTTACCAACAAATACGGCGATTGAGGGCGGTGGCTTCACGGATTGAACATAGCGGCGTGGTGGAACGCACGGAATGCGACACGGTCTATGTGAGGATCACCTCCCACAGTGCCTGCGGTAGCTGCAAGGCCCGCGAAGCGTGCGGCCTGGCCGAAGCGCAGGACAAGATCGTGGTCGTGAAGAGTCCCGACGCGGCGCATTATGCCGCGGGGGAGAAGGTTATGGTCGGCGTCCGTCGTAGTGCGGGCGCTGTCGCCGTTATATTGGCCTATGTCGGGGCGTTGGCCGTGCTGTTGGCCGTGCTGGTCGCCGCCGTTGCGGTGCTCGGCTGGAGCGAAGGCCGCGGCGCGCTTGCCGCTCTGGGAGCCGTGGTCGTCTATTACTGCGTATTATGGCTCTTCAGGCATAAAATCGAACACACAATTCATTTCTCAATAACCAAACACTACTGATGGAAGTATTACTTTACACAATCCTGACGCTTTGTGCGCTGGGAGTGCTTTCCGCGGTGATCCTTTACTTCGTGGCCCAAAAATTCAAGGTCGAGGAAGATCCCCGGATCGACGAGGTGGAGAAGATGCTGCCGGGTGCCAACTGCGGCGGCTGCGGCTTCGCCGGGTGCCGCGGCATGGCCGACGCGCTCGTGAAACAGGACGACATCTCGGCGCTCTTCTGTCCGGTGGGCGGCGGCGACTGCATGAAGGCCGTTGCGGCCTACCTCGGCAAGTCGGCACCGGAAAAGGAGCCGCAGGTGGCCACCGTGCGCTGCGGCGGCACCTGTGACAAACGCCCCCGTACCAACGAGTACAACGGTGCCAAGTCGTGCGCCGTGGCATCGTCGCTTTACATCGGCCAGACGGGGGGCGCCTTCGGCTGCCTCGGGTTCGGGGACTGCGTCGTCTCGTGTGCGTTCGATGCGATTCGCATGAATCCCGCGACGGGGCTTCCCGAAGTCGACCCCGACAAATGTACGGCCTGCGGGGCCTGCGTGAAGGCGTGTCCCAAAATGATTATCGAACTGCGCAAGAAGTGGCCGAAGAACCGGGCGGTGTATGTGTCGTGCGTGTCGAAGGACAAGGGCGCCGTGGTGATGAAGGCCTGCAAGGCGGGTTGCATCGGATGCGGCAAATGCCAGAAGGTCTGTGCGTTCGGTGCCATCACCATTGAAAACAACCTCGCTTATATCGACCCGCAGAAGTGCAAGCTCTGCCGTAAGTGCGTGAACGAGTGCCCGACAGGCGCCATCGTGCTGGCGGGCATGGATCCGCTGCCCAAGGCACCGAAGGCACCGGCTGCCCCGAAAGCCGCACCGGCGGCCGCGAAGGAGGCTCCTGCGGCAGCCCAGGCTGCCCGGGCCCCGAAGTCCGCCGATGCTGCGCCCGCCGATGCGAAGGGAACCGCACCGGTGCCTGAAGCCGCCCCGAAGGCCGCACCTGCGGCCGCAGAGGGTGCGCCTTCCGTAGCCCCGAAAGCTCCTGTAAGCGAAGCTGTACCCGCTGTTGAGAAGGAGGTTGCACCGGCATCCCCCGCTGTGCAGGAAGCAGCGGCAACCGGGAATGCGGCGGAGGCTCCGAAAACTGGCGGGGCAGCCCCGGAAGCCGAATAAACGGATGTTTCCGTAATGCCGGGCGGGTGACGCCGTGCCGGGCATGGGAGATGAAGGAAGAAACCCAACCGAAAAATCAGAGAAACACAAGATATGAAGACATTTCCAATAGGCGGAGTCCATCCGTCGGAAAATAAACTGAGCGGCGCCAAACCGATCGAGGTGCTTCCGCTGCCCGACGTGGTGACGATCCCGCTCGCACAGCACATCGGCGCCCCCGCCGTGGCCAAGGTCGCCAAGGGCGACAAGGTCGTGACGGGGCAGCTCATCGCCGAGGCGGGCAGTTTTATGTCGGCCAATATCCACGCCCCGGTTTCGGGGACGGTAACGGCCGTGGACATGGTGCCCAACGGGCAGGGGCTGCGCCAGGTGATGATTACGATCAAACGCGAGGGCGACGACTGGGCCGAGGGGATCGACCGCTCGGAGACGATCGTCAGGGAGTGCACGCTCTCCGCACAGGAGATCGTCGCCCGGATCAAGGACGCCGGCATCGTCGGCATGGGCGGCGCGACGTTCCCCACGCACGTGAAACTCTCGATCCCTCCCGGGAAAAAGGCCGAGGCGCTGATTATCAACGGTGTAGAGTGCGAGCCTTACCTTACGTCCGACCACCGTACGATGCTCGAGCACGGCGAGGAGCTGCTCGTGGGCGTGACGATACTGATGAAGGCCATCGCCGTGGAGAAAGCCTATATCGGGATCGAGAACAACAAACCCGACGCCATTGCGCACCTGCGCCGTCTGGCCCAAGGGTATAAGGGCATCGAGGTGGTGCCCCTCAAGGTGAAATACCCGCAGGGCGGTGAGAAACAGCTGATCGCGGCCATTACGGGGCGCGAGGTGCCGCCCCCGCCCGCACTCCCGATCGACGTGGGTGCCGTGGTGTGCAATGCCTCGACGACCTATGCGGTCTACCAGGCCGTGCAGAAGCACAAGCCGTTGATCGAGCGCGTGGTGACGATCACGGGCAAAGGCGTCCGGGAGCCCAAGAACCTGCTGACCCGCATGGGTACGCCCGTCGAGGCGCTGATCGAGGCGGCCGGAGGGCTTCCCGCCGATGCGGGCAAGGGCATCAACGGCGGCCCGATGATGGGGCGCGCGATGGTCAACCTCGCCTCGCCCGTGACGAAGGGGTGCTCGGGCATCACCGTCATGAGCGGCCGCGACGCCCAGCGCCGCGAGGCCTCGCAGTGCATCAAGTGCGCCAAGTGCGTGGCTGCCTGCCCGATGGGGCTCGAACCCTATTATCTCTCGAAGATGACCCAGAAGAAAGGCTGGGAGGAAGTCGAGGCGCAGATGATCACTTCGTGCATCGAGTGCGGCTGCTGCCAGGCCTCGTGCCCCGCTTACCTGCCGCTGCTGGACTGGGTGCGCCTGGGGAAACAGACTGTCATGGGCATTATCCGCGCACGTGCCGCGGCACCGAAAAAGTAAATGGAAAAACAGAAAGATATTATGGCAAACAAACTTGTTGTTGCTCCCGCACCGCACGTGCAGACTTCGCAGTCGACGGCCAGGATCATGCGCGACGTCGTGATCGCGCTGATGCCCGCGCTGGTCGTCTCGGCGGTGGTGTTCGGGGTGGACGTGCTGCGTGTCACGGCGCTCAGCGTGGCGTGCTGCGTGTTGTTCGAGTACCTCATCCAGCGGTTCCTCGTCGGCGGCTCGCTGACAATCGGGAACTGGTCGGCCGTGGTGACGGGCGTGCTGCTGGCTTTCAACCTGCCCGCCTCGATTCCCTGGTGGATCGTCGTGATCGGCGCATTCGTCGCCATCGCCATCGCCAAGATGACCTTCGGCGGGCTGGGCAAAAATCCGTTCAACCCCGCGCTGGTGGGGCGTGTGTTCCTGCTGATCGCCTACCCGGTGCAGATGACTTCGTTCCCGATGCCGGCGAACGGAGCTTTCGACGCACTTTCGGGCGCTACGCCGCTGGCGGCCGTGAAACACGGCGCCGCCCCCGACGTGCTCGGTGTGCAGGAACTGCTGCTGGGCAATATGCCCGGCTCGCTGGGCGAGGTGGCGGCATTGGCCCTGATCTGCGGCTTCGTATACCTGCTCTGGCGCCGCGTCATCACGTGGCAGATTCCCGTGTCGGTGCTCGGTACGATGGCCGTATTCGCGTTTGTCGTGGCCCTCGCTTCGGGCAGTACCGGGGCGGTGCTGTGGCAGCTCCCGCTGTTCCATGTACTGGCCGGCGGAGCCCTGCTGGGCGCGATATTCATGGCGACGGATTATTCGACCTCGCCGATGACCGTCAGAGGGGGGGTGATCTTCGGCATCGGTATCGGCGCCATCACGATGTGCATCCGCCTGTGGGGCGCCTATCCCGAGGGTATGTCGTTCGCGATACTGATCATGAACGCCTGTGTGCCCCTGATCAACAAATATGTCAAACCCAAGCGCTTCGGCGTTAAATAGGAGGTGACGCAGTATGAAAAGTACACTTGTGAATATGACGGCCGTACTGTTCGGCATCACGCTCGTGGCTTCGGCCGGTGTGGGCGCCGTGAACATGATTACGGCCGAACCGATCGCCCAGGCCGAGCAGGCGGCGAAGGTCGAGGCGCTGAAGGTCGTGCTTCCGCCGTTCGACCAGACCGCACCCGAAGCGCTGACGATCGACGATATGCCGATCACGGTCTACACCGCAACCAAGGGAGGACAGGTCGCGGGTTACGCCGTGGAGTCGATGACCAAGAATGGTTTCGGCGGCGCGATCAGCATGATGGTGGGCTTCACGCCCGACGGTGAAGTGGTCAACGTCAACGTGCTCAGGCAGGCTGAGACCCCGGGGCTCGGGACGAAGATGGCCGACAAGGAAAATGTGCTGCTGGGGAGCATCCAGGGCAAGAAACTCGAAACGATGAAGCTCGTGGACGGCAAGCTGGCCGTGAAGAAGGACGGCGGCGACGTCGACGCGCTGACGGCCGCGACCATATCCTCGCGCGCCTATGTCGATGCGATCAACCGCGCCTGGATGGCTTACAAGAGCGTAGCGACGGGTACGGCGCCGACAGACGTATCGTCGGGAGCGACTTCTGCGGCCGGAGATTCGGCAGAGGAACAAACCAACGGGCCGGCGGCTCAGGAAGGAGGGCAAAATGAATAAACTGAACATCATTCTGAGCGGCATCGTCAGGAACAACCCGACGTTCGTGCTGGTGCTGGGCATGTGTCCCACGCTGGGTACGACGACCTCGGCCGGAAACGGCATGGGCATGGGGCTGGCGACGATGGCCGTGCTGATCATGTCGAACCTGGTGATCTCGCTCATCAAGAACATCATTCCGGACAAGGTGCGCATCCCGGCGTTCATCGTCGTGATCGCCTCGTTCGTGACCGTGGTCGAAATGCTGATGAAAGCCTACACGCCGCCCCTGTACGAGGCACTGGGCGTCTTCATCCCGCTGATCGTGGTGAACTGCATTATTCTGGGGCGTGCCGAGGCTTTCGCCTCGAAGAATACGCCGCTGGACTCGGTGCTCGACGGTGTCGGGATCGGTTTGGGCTTTACGCTTTCCCTGACGGCCGTAGGTGCCGTGCGCGAGATCCTGGGCAGCGGCGCGATCTTCGGCATCAGCCTCGGAACGGCCGATTACATGCCGCTGATCTTCGTCCTCGCACCGGGGGCATTCCTGGTGCTGGGGTACCTCATGATATTGTTTAATAAATTAGCCAAGAAATAGTTATGGAGCTTTCATATTTCGCAATCATCATCGGCGCCATCTTCGTCAACAACGTCGTACTGGCGCAGTTCCTCGGCATCTGCCCGTTCCTGGGCGTGTCGTCGAAGGTCGAGACCTCGATGGGTATGGGCGCTGCCGTAACGTTCGTCATGGCAATCGCCGCCGTGGTGGCCTGGCTGATCCAGGCTTATGTGCTCGTGCCGCTGGACATCGTCTACATGCAGACGATCGTCTTCATCCTCGTGATCGCCGCGCTGGTACAGATGGTCGAGATCATGCTCAAGAAACTCTCGCCTTCGTTATATCAGGCACTGGGTATCTTCCTGCCCCTGATCACGACCAACTGCGCCGTGCTGGGCGTGGCGATCCTGATGATCCAAAAGGAGTTCAACCTCTTGCAGAGCGTCACTTATTCGGTGGCTACGGCGTTGGGATTCGCCCTGGCGCTGGTGCTCTTCGCCGGCATCCGCGAGAGGCTCGAATTCGAGGACGTGCCTAAGGCATTCAAGGGGGTGCCTATCGCGCTGATCACGGCCGGTATCCTCGCCATGGCCTTCATGGGCTTCTCTGGACTGGTATAACGACGTCCCGCAATGCGAAACAGCCACCTTCGGAAATGAGGGTGGCTGTTTTTGTGGAACGGAGGGGGATTGTGGTTACCGGTATATCCGAACCCGGGCGGCGCCGATCACGCCTTCCTGGTCGATGCCGAAGGCGAAGCCGTAGCGGTTGCCGTTTTCAGGCTTGCGGATGAAGACCGGGACGTAATCGGATTCACGGGGCCGTCCGTCGATTGGCAATGGTGTTCGAAGATCCCACGGTTGCAGGGTAAATCCGTTTTCGGCCCGGAAGGTTTGTCGAGGCCGCGAATTTTTACCGGATTTTCTTCCGGATGGATAAAAGTAAGGCGGTCAACTTCGTCGGAGGTCGAAAATTTACCGGAAAGCCTCTCTTGTGTGCCTTTCGCGGGGGTAAATCGGGTGTCCGGCGTTGCGGATGAGGAAAAAATGTGTAATTTAGAATTCCGAAAACTACCGTTCATGCGTCCGAATCTGATACTTTCCCGCCTTTTTGCAGCTGTGTCGGCCATGCTTGCCATGGTGGGGTACGTGTCTGCCGAACCCTATTCCAAAATCCGGTTCGAGCCGATCCCTTCCGACATCCTGCCGTCGAGCGAAGTGCGCAAGCTCTATCAGGATTCCGACGGGTATATCTGGATTCCGACCTATAACGGCCTGGCACGGTATGACGGGTACGGAGTGGTCACTTACGGTATGCACGACGTTTCGGGCGTGGCGTTCAATTCGTTCGTGAATGTCGTGGCCGAAGACCGCGACAAGGTGATCTGGATCGGGACGGAACGCGGGTTGTTCCGGCTCGACAAGAAGACGGGCACGATCTCGGCGACGGGCTGCGAAGCGGTCGACGATTGCAACATTTCGGTCATTATCTGCGATACGGGTAACGGGATATGGGTCGGAAGCGACAAAGGCCTGTTCCGGAAAAATGCCTCGGAACATTATTTCCGTCCGGTTACGATGCGCAATGCCGACGGGAAGCTCGTCACGGACATCACTTCGGTCGTCAAGGATGCCAATTGCAGCCTGTGGGTCGCCTCCTACGGCAGCGGATTGCTGCGCTACGATCTCCGCGAAGAACGTACCTACACGTATGACGACGAAATCCTGCGGCATGCGCATGTCGTCTTCTGCGATGCGGACGGGAATGTCTGGGTGGGCACCTGGGGCGCGGGCCTGATCCGCCTGATAAACCCCTATGCTCCCGGGCGGATGCAATATGCCCGTTACATGCACCGTGAAGACGACGATACGGCGCTGCTCGACGACATTGTCTATGCCATCGAAGAGGATATTACGCAGAACACGCTGTGGGTGGGAACCCGCAGCGGACTGAGTATCCTGCATGACCCGGATCACCGGCCCTCGTTCCAGAATTTCAAACCCGGCGAGGATGTGGGCGACCTGCCATACAACGAGGTCAATTCGATTATGCGGGCCCGGGACAACCTTATGTGGATCGGGATGCTGGGCGGCGGTGTTTGCAAGATACAGACCGCAGGCATGAAATTCGAATTCAACCGGCTCGATCCGGTGCGTGCCCGCTTCAACACCAGTTCCGTACGGAGTATGTATTACATCGGCGAGGGCGAATATTGGCTCGGGCTGCTCGATTTCGGGCTGATCAGGTATAATACCCGCAGCGGCCGTATCGTCAGCTACCGGGAGCATCCCGACCTGTGTGTGCTGCCTTATACTTCGACCGTCAATGCCATAATCAGGAGGAACGCCACTTCGGAACTGTGCTTTGCGACGTGGAGTTCGGGTGTATGGTGCTACGACGAGAAACGCCATCGCGTGCGCCAGATCAACCGGAATACGCTGCCGCTGTTTGCCGACGACTGCGTGCTCGCGCTGCGGGAGGATCCGGACGGGAATTTGTGGATCGGTTCGAGGTCGGGAATTTATATCGAATCGGCGTCCGGGCAGCTCTCGACGCTCGACATGTGGCTGGGGCGGAAGACGCCCTTCGCATCGACGCGCATATTCGATATCTGCTGCGTCGGCGGCGGGGTCGTATGGATTGCGACCAACGGAGACGGGATCATCCGTGTCGATACGAAAAGACGTGACTGGATCCAGTATCGACGCGGGGCGGGGATGACGGCCGATAACGTCTATTGCCTCGGTACGGACGATGCGGGTAACCTCTGGGCGGGGACGATTGCCGACGGACTGGCGGTATATTCGCCCTCGGAGGATCGTTTCAAGGCGGTCACGGCATTTCCCAACATCGAGAAAAAGGGGATCACCAACATTGCAAGGGATGAGAACGGCCGCATGTGGATTACGACCAACGATGCCGTGTTCTCGTTCTCGCCCGACGAAAACGGTACTCCCGAGCATATCAACACCTATATTATTACGGCAGACCTGCAATCGTTCTTCTTCAACCGCAATGCATCGGCACGTGTCGAATACGGACGCATGGCGTTCGGCGGTTCGAACGGACTGCGCATCTTTACGGGCAACCGCATCCAGCCCCACCAGTCGAAACTTCCGATCGTATTGACCGATTTCCGGGTTCACAACCAGTCCCTGCGTACCATGCCGGAAAAGGAGCGGGAGCATATCAGCTCCCGGGAGATCGACTATGCAGATGAGGTGACGCTGACCCACCGGCAAAACAATTTCTATATCGAATTTTCGATGCTTTCCTATGCCAATCCGAGGGACAACATCTTTAAATACAAGCTGGACGGGTTCGACAAGGAGTACGTATTGGTCGATTCACAGCACCGCTTCGCCTCCTACAACAACCTGCCTGCGGGCATTTATACCTTCCATTTGCAGGCGGCGGGCGGCAACGGTGTCTGGAGCAGCAACGAGCGGGTGCTGAAGGTGCGTATCCTGCCGGCACCCTGGCGCTCGTGGTGGGCCGTGGCGTTCTATCTCGCAGCCCTTGCGGGGGTGGCCTACGGCGCGATCCGCTTCCTGCGCTACCGACTGCGTATGCAGCATGAAATCCGCATTTCGAAATTCGAACGCCGGAAAACCGAGGAGCTGAACCACGCGAAATTGCAGTTCTTTACCAATGTCACCCACGAGCTGATGACGCCCCTGACGATCATCATTACCTCGCTTGACAGCCTGCGCAGCACCTCCACAGACCGGGAGGCGCTCTACAACGTAATCTCGGTCAACGCGACGCGTCTGATGCGCCTCATCCAGCAGATACTCGAATTCCGCAAGGTCGAGAGTGGTAACCTGAAGATCCGGGTTTCGCAAGGCGATGTGGCGGCATTCGTTCGCAAATGTGTCGAGGCATTCGCCCCGCTGGTATCGAAAAAGCGCCTTCGGGTCTACTTCCAGAGTTCTGCCGACCGTATCGAAGGCTGGTTCGATTCCGACAAACTCGATAAGATCGTCTACAACCTGCTTTCCAACGCTGCCAAATACACACCCGACGAAGGGGAAATAAAAATCCGTGTGGGGATGGAAAGCCCCGGTTTTGTCGGTATAATGATCGCCAATAGCGGTGAATGCATGAGCCAGCAGACTATCGACGGGCTTTTCAAGCGCTTCTACGACGGTAATTACCGTAAGTTCCATACCATCGGTACGGGTATCGGGTTGTCGCTGGTGAAGGATCTGACCGATATCCACAAGGGGCATATCCGGGTTTCGAGCAGCGAACGGGAGGGAAATTGTTTCCGGGTCGTATTGCCCATAGGCCGGGACGCCTACTCCGGGGAAGAGGTCGACGAATCGGTGCCAGGGCCCGATTCGGCGGATTTGATGCCGGGATCGGCGGAGTTGCCGTCCATGCGGCCGGACGAGGCGGTTGCCGGAGACGGGCGGATGTATACGATTCTGATCGTGGATGACAACGAGGAACTGCGGGTGCTGGTGTCCAACTTGCTGGCGGCTTATTTCCACATCGAAATGGCATCCGGAGGCGAAGAGGCATTGCAGCTTTTGGCCGAAAAACCGGTCGATCTGGTCGTTTCCGACATCATGATGCCCGGGATGGACGGGATCGAGTTGTGCGCCAAGATCAAGGGGACGTTCGAATATTGCCATATCCCTGTCATCCTTCTGACGGCCAAAAATACGGACGACAGCCGTATCGAAGGGTATGACTCGGGGGCTGACGGTTATGTTACCAAGCCGTTCAACTTCAAGCTGCTCCATGCACAGATCGTGAACCAGCTCAGAAAGCAGGAGCGCAAAGGTTCGCATTTCCGCAACCAGCTTGTCTTTGAGATCGAAGCGTTGGAATATACCTCGATGGACGAAGATTTCATGCGCCGGGCTATGGCGTGCGTCAATGCGCATATCGACGACGGCGAATTTTCGCAGGCCGATTTCACGCGGGAGATGAACACGTCGCGTACCGTCCTCACCGAGAAACTCAAATCGCTGACAGGGCTTACTCCGACCGCGTTTATGGTCGACATACGGCTGCGCGCGGCTTACCGGTTGCTGGAACAGCAGCGCCACATGCGGATCGCTGACCTGGCTTATGCCGTAGGGTTCAACGACCCGAAGTATTTCAGCACCTGTTTCCGGAAGAAGTTCGGGATCAGCCCCAAGGAATTCATCGAACAACTCGAGGGCAAGGGTGAAAAAATCGTATAACCCGGATATTTTCCGAAGGTGTTTGTGTAATGTGTTGTTATGCATTGTATTGCCTGCATTGTGTCGGTCGGCTGTTGCAGCCGGCCGATTTGCGTCAGAGCCGTTTTACGGTAAAATTTCAACCTCGAAGCCGTCCGGGCAGAGTATTTTCGTATCCGGCAAAAGCCCTTTGGACGGGCTGGCGGAACCGAAAACTAACCTAAAAAACAATGCCATGACATGTTGCAGCCATCCCGGATGAACCGTAGTGTCCGATCCCTTTCCCTTCTTTCCGAATAAACCAACTAAACCCTAACCTATGAAAGCAGATTTCTACAAGAATTACGTGAATTACGTGAGCGCCGTATTCGTCGCGGCGGCGCTGTCCTTCTGTTCCTGTTCCGACGACCGGACGGTCGCGTCCGGCGGTCTGCCTTATAAGTCAATCCGCGTGACCGTCGACGGCGAGACGGTTACGGCGGAGCGGATAGATGATAAAAACCTAGCCCTGAGATTCGATATGGCCGAGGATTTCTCACATGCCCGGATCGACGTCGAGCTCAGCGAGGGCTATTCGGTCATTTTCCCGACGGACGTTACCGCCGCCGACCTGGATACCTATCCGGTGCTGAACTTCCGGGCACCCGACAACCGGATCGTCAAGGTGTGGTTCACGATTTCGTCGAAGGCATTTCCGATTATCGATGCCACGAAGGTGACCGCTTCGGGAATCGGGGGCTGCGTCTCCGTATCGGGCAAGACGCTTACGATCACTTATGAACGGAGTATGGATCGGGGTGAAATCGAACTCGATTTTGCCGAAGGTGCTCTGATGGAGGGGGCTTCGATCGCCTCGTCTACGACGTTCGATTTCACGGAGTCGCTTACCCGGCAACTGAAAGTCGAGATGGATGGCAAAGAGCGCATCTACAACGTCAGGATCGACTATTCGAAAGTGATGGACAAACCGATCGTCTACGGGTTTAGCGAGGTCACGGGCAATTATGTCGACCAGCAGCTCTATCCGTTCCTCAATGTCTATAAGGCAACTACGGTCAACAGCGTACCCGTACGCGGTGCGGCAACATCCGAAACCCCATGGAGCTGGGATCCCGGTGCCGGTGACCTGGACGTTTACCTTGCCTTTATCGGCAACTGGGCCGCAAACCGCCCGACCGAAACGATCGAGGGAATCGAATTCGCCTTCGCCACGATCGACATTGACAAGGCGAAAGCCTATATGGTCAGCAACGATGCCCGCTCGGTGGTCATGGACGACGTTGCCTCGCTGGTCGCACTCACGGGGATGATGACCAAGGAGAGCACGATGATTTACTACAATGGGAAAGTGCTCTCCGACCGCAATTCCGAGGGCGACTGGCGCGGAACGGTCGGTTTTTACGAGGACGGGCACATCGAATTCTGGAACGCGGGGATCCGCGACGGCGGACTGGTCAGGATGACCCAATGGGTCGATGAGGCGGGACGCGACGGGTATCTTGCGTCGGGGATTCCGTGGGACGTGGTCTCCGCAGCGTCGGGACATCCGTGGTTGGTACGCGAGGGGCATCTGCTGACCCGCCTGGAGATGTATTGGAACGATTCGGGATGGGAAACGGCCCTGGGCGAAGCCTGGAACGGCACGCGCAGCCGTTCGTACATCGGGCTGACCTATGACAACAAACTCGGTGTCGCCGCCGTGTCCGAGGGGACGGGAACCTGCCAGGCTGCGTGGCTGCTCTACAAGATGGGCTGGAAAGACGTGTTCTACGTGGCCGGAAGCAACTACCTGGATGACGGTTTCACGCCGACGCTCAAGGTGGGCGGAAACGTCGTCGTGGGAAAGGCCGACCAGGCCGCGCAATATGCAATCGCCATAGATGTCAAACAGTAACAACTCGCAAATCATGAAGCAAACCATATATCTGATCGCCGTCTGCCTGATGTTCCCGGCTTTTGCACTTGCCGCCGGCGCGGGAGAGCCGGATGCGGCGGGCTTGCAGGCCATCCAGGGCGGCAGCCGGTCGGTAACGTATAAGGGCCGTGTGGTCGACGAAAGAAGTTCCGTACCGCTCGCCGGTGTCGCCATTGTTGTCAAGGACGCCCCGCAAATCGGTATGACGACCAACTCCGAGGGTGAATTCCGGATCACGATTCCCGTCCGCTATCAACCGCTCGTGTCGGTTTCCTATATTGGCTACCAGCCCCGGGAGTCGGTGCTCGTGGCTGCGGCGGACAATGAAATCCGCCTGAAGGAAGAGGCGCAGGCGCTGGAGGAGGTGCAGGTCATCGCCTACGGGCAACAGAAAAAGGTGTCGGTGACGGGCGCCATCGCCTCGATCAATACCAAAGACCTGCTCAAGTCACCGAGCGGCAGTGCCGGCAGTGCCCTTGCGGGGGCCGTGACAGGCATTTCGTCGGTACAGATTTCCGGACAGCCCGGTGCCGAAGACCCCGACATTTATGTCCGCGGTACGGGATCGCTTTCGAACGAGGCGTCGAAGCCGCTTATCCTGGTGGACGGTGTCGAGCGTTCGTTTTTCCAGATGGACTCGCACGAGATCGAGAGTGTGACCGTCCTCAAGGATGCATCGTCGACGGCCGTATTCGGGGTTCGCGGCGCCAATGGTGTCATTCTGGTCACGACGCGGCGCGGTACGAAGGGCAAGCCACAGATTTCATGGAACTCGACCTTCGGACTGACTCAGTCGCTGCGACACCTGACCGGTGTCGACAGTTATACTTACGCTACGCTCTATTCCGAGGCCCAGCGCTCCGACAATCCCGGCATTAAGGATGACCAGCTCACCTTTTCGCCGTTCGTAACGGAAATGTTCCGCACGAAGGCCGATCCGATCATGTTCCCGGATGTGGACTGGAGCAAATACATCTTCAAGAACGTCGCCTGGCAGACACAACATAATGCGACCCTGTCGGGCGGCGGCGACCGCATCCGCTATTTCGTGTCGTTGGGTTACCTGGATCAGGACGGCATGATGAAGCGTTTCGACGAGAGTTATGACCCGAATTACAATTATCAGCGCTTTAACTACCGCTCGAACATCGACGTAGACATTACGAATACGACTCAGTTGAAAGTCAATATCGGCGGGCGCGTGAGCGACAAACGCGAACCGCTGACCTATTCGCTCTGGCAGAATATCATGTGGTGTACGCCGTTCGCAAGTCCGGGTTTCGTCGACGGGAAGTACATCTACAATTACAAGAACAACTACATCCCGCTTACGGAACTCACGAGCGGGCTGGACTGCTACTACAACTGGGGTTACCGCAAAACGACCCAGAATGAACTGAACCTCGACCTTGCGCTTTCCCAGAACCTCGATGTGATTACCAAGGGATTGACCCTCAATGTGAAAGGAGCATACAATACCTCTTACTACCTGGCGACCAAACGCGCCCCGACCGGTACGAACAGTTCCTATACGCCGATTTATCTGGGGACGATCACCCAACCCGGAATGGATGTCTCAGACCCGAGGTTCGACAATACGATCGTCTACCAGACCGACGGCGTGACGGGTATGCGCGAGCCGATGACCTATGGTGAGGACGGGTCGGGCAAATCACGCAACTGGTATATAGAGGCGAGCCTCGGCTACCAGCGTACGTTCGGTGACCACGCGGTGTCGGCACTGCTGCTTTACAACCAGTCGAAGACCTACTACCCGGGTCAGTATACCGACATCCCAACCGCCTATGTGGGTTATGTGGGGCGTTTGACCTATGCTTACAAGAACCGCTATCTGGTCGATTTCAACGCCGGTTACAACGGCTCCGAGAATTTCGCCCCGAAGAAGCGCTACGGGTTCTTCCCGGCAGGTTCTGTGGGCTGGATCGTCTCCGAGGAGAATTTCATGAAGAACCAGCAAACCGTCGACTTCCTGAAGTTGAGGGCCTCGTTCGGACTGGTCGGGAACGACAAGTACAGCGGTGCCCGTTTCCTCTACCTCGACGGCTCGTGGACGGGCAACCATGCCGTATGGCAGAACGGCTACGGCAGCTACCAGTTCGGTATGGGCGGAAGTATGACGATGCTGCCCGATGCGGTCGAAAATACGGTCGGCAACTCCGAGGTGACGTGGGAAAAAGTACGCAAGCAGAACTATGGCATCGACCTCAAAATGTTCGGTGCGCGCCTCAGCCTGACGGCCGACTACTTTTTCGAACACCGCTACGACATTCTTTCGACCCGCAATACGCTGCCGTCGATCGTCGCCATCGAGCTGCCGCTGATCAATCTGGGCGAGGTCGATAACCGGGGCTATGAAATCTCACTGGGCTGGAATTCGCGTGCCGAGAAGATCGACTGGTGGGTACAGGGCAACGTCTCCTACTCGAAGAACAAGATTATTTTTATGGACGAAGTCATGCCCAACTATCCCTGGATGGCTCAGACCGGACGCAGCACGGGACTGAACTACGGGTACAGGTTCGATCGTTTCCTGCGAGCCGACGACTTCGATGCCGACGGAGCCCTGAAAACCGACGGGGAGGGGAAGCCGCTGCTACCCGTCATGTCGCTGGGATCACCCCGCCCAGGCGACGCGCTCTTTAAAGACCTCAACGGAGATGGCAAGATCGACGGCAACGACAAGACCTACTTCGGTTACAGTCAGCGTCCGGACTATGTGCTCGGCCTGCTGGGCGGATTCCGGTACAAGAATTTCGAAATTTCGATGCAGTGGACGGCCGGCCTGCATGCCTCGCGTATGCTCAGCGGCGAATACCGTAATGCTTTCGGCAGTACAAACGGCCGTGCGCTGCTCAAATTCCTGGCCGACGGGCGTTGGACGCCTGAGAACCCCGATGCGCGTTTTCCACGGCTGACCTTCCTCAACAAGTCGCACTACCTGGAGGATTCCGACCTGTGGCTGATGGACGGCTCGTACCTGCGGCTGAAGGTTGCCGAAATAGGTTATACGTTCAGGGATATTCCGGCATTCCGGAAGGTCGGCGTCAAGTCGCTGAAGGTTTATTTCAGCGGGTACAACCTGTTGACGCTTTTCTCGGAGCTCAACGACATCGATATCGACCCCGAGGGAGCGACGAGCGGTTCGAATATCGATTCCTACCCGAACGTGCGCATTTTCAACTTCGGTGTAAACATCACATTCTAATCGACACTCCACTATGAAAAAGACGATAATATCCATTCTGATCCTGGGCGGTTTCGTGTCGGGACTGACCAATTGCAGCGACCTGAAATTCGGGGACGGGTTCCTGGAGAAAGCGCCCGGCGGCGATGTGACCGTCGACACGATCTTCTCGTCGAAGCTCTATGCCGACCGGGCCCTCAATTCGGCCTATGCCACGTTGCGCTGCGGGCTCACGATGCACAATCCCAGCGTGAACGGCGGGTCGTACGAACACCAGAATGCCGGTAACAAACTGGCATGGGACAACCTCGATGCCCTGACCGATATCATCAACACGCATTGTTCGTGGGGCGGCGTTTACAGCATGTATTACGGGGGCGCATACGACGCCGAGACCGAGAATGAGTCGAGCGGTACGAAGATGGGGTTCAACCCCGAGCAGGACGTGACGTGGACGGGTATCCGCAAGGCGTTCCTCTACATCGAGCATGTTGACCGTGTGCCCGACATGAGCGAGGCGGAAAAGATTCGGCGCAAGGGCGAGGCCCGAATGGTCATTGCGTGCCAGTACCACGAATTGCTGCGCCACTTCGGTGGGGTTCCCTTGCTCAAGACAGCCGTCGAGGCGGGTAAGGAGGCCGATATAGACTATTCGCGCCGGACTTTCGAAGAGACGGTCGAATACATCGTCGCGCTGTGCGAACAGGCTGCCCGGGAGCTCCCATGGACGGTCGACCCGGCCGATGACGGGCGTTTTACGAAGGCTTCGGCGCTGGCGCTCAAGATTCGTGTGCTGCTCTATGCGGCCAGCCCCTTGTTCAATGCGAATCAGCCTTATGCCGAGCCGCAACAACCGGTACTGGGCAATATCGGCAAGATCGCCGAGGAGAGTGTCCGGAAAGTGGCGTGGTATGGCAATTACGATGCCCAGCGCTGGAACCGCGTGGTTACGGCTTGCGAAGAGTTCATCACGGAGAATGCCAACAACGGCAATCCCTATAAACTCGTCGAAGCGACCGAAAAGACAGCCGAAGGTTACGGAAAGGCATTCGGTGCGTGCTATGCAGACCGTTACAACGGCGAAATACTGATTGCCACCGGGCGGTCGAAGCGTACCTACGGCGATACTTACCATGCCTATTACTTCGGCATTTCGACCGATTTCAACGGAGCGAACGCCCAGGGGTACGGCGGTGGCTGCGTGACGCTTAACTATGTCGATAAATTCCCTTTCTCGAACGGGGAACCGGCGCCTTATGCCGAATGGATCCGGACGCACAATTCGACCGGAACGGTGACGGACAATCCTTTCTCGAACCGGGATCCGCGCCTCTACCAGTCGGTGATGGTGCCCGGCGGCCCGTTCCGCGACCGTGTGGCCCAGATGTGGGAAGGCGGTGGCAGCGAGGATTTGGTGAACTATGCCAAGGATCGGGCCGCAACGGGTTTCTGCAACCGTAAATACCTCTGGGACTATAACCGTGCGACGTTCTACGACAAACCGATGAACTACTCCTATATGCGCCTGGCCGAGGTTTACCTGGCCTATGCCGAGGCATTGAATGAGACGGGACGCAAGGACGAGGCCTGCAAGTGGCTCGACAAAACCCGCAACCGCGTGGGGCTGCCCTCCATGACCGACGAATTGCTGCACCGCCTGCACCGCGGCAAGGTGCTGCCGTCCTATCCCGAATGTGCGCTTGCCGGGGATGCCGAGCTGCGCGAGGAGATACTCGACGAGCGGGCCCGGGAATTCGCCTTCGAGGAGATCCGTTGGTTCGACATCGTGCGCTGGAAACGTGCCGATATTTTCCGGCAGACGCTTTACGGGATCAGGGTGACGATCCTGGACGGAACGGATTCCTCGAATTTCCGGTTCAATTTCTCTGAGCCGATTCCCGAAACCGACCGCGCCTGGAAGAACAGCTTTGATCCGAAGTGGTATCTGAGCGCCTTTCCTTCGAACGAAGTCAACAAGGGGTACGGCCTGACTCAGAATGCCGGATGGTAGACATACATGGTTAAACAAACAGAGAGCATACAATGAAAAAGATATCAATCATACTGCTGTTCCTGGCTGCCGTTTGTCCGCTGGCACAGGCGCAGCGCGTCAAGGTGTATGTGACCGATGCATGGGACAAGCCGCTCGGCGAGGTTGCCGTGACGCTCGGCCGCGGGCGAACCCCCGTGGCGGTTACGGGCGCCGACGGCATGGCCGAGGTCGATGCCGGGGAGGGTGACCGCATGACGCTGACCCTTCTGAACCGCATGAGCCGCACGGTAGCCGTCAGCGGTGGCGAGATGCATATCCGCCTGACGGACGATGACGTGCTGTTCGATGTGGGCTATGACGAGCGCGTCCGCAAAGGCTCCGCGTCGGCATCGCTCGCCGGCGCTGCGGCACGTGAAATCGAAGCGGGCGGCCGTACCGACCTGATGAGCAACCTTTACGGCCTGATTCCGGGACTCGGCGTGCGCCAGGGCGAGAACCTGCCATGGGACTCGGCGCCCGACCTGAATGTGCGCGGCGTTGGTTCGTTCGGCGGGAACAGTGTGGTCGTACTGGTCGACGGCATCGAACGCGATGCGGCCTGCCTGGATCGGGAGGAAGTGGAGCGCATCACCGTGCTGAAGGACGCCGCATCGCTGGCACTCTACGGTAACCGGGGCGCCGACGGTATCGTCGCCGTCACGACCCGGCGCGGCGGCGACCACGGCCTGCGTACCCGCATCGACTACAATTTCAGCGTGCAGACCCCGTTCCGGGTTCCCGATATGGCCGATGCCGCAACCTATGCGACGGCTGTCAACGAGGCGTTGGAAAACGACGGGCTTGCACCCCGCTATACGCAGCGCGACATCCGTTCGATGGTGCGGGGGGAGCGCACCGATGTACTGCCCAATGTCGACTGGCGGAAGGCTGTACTCCGCAATGCGGGTTTCAACCACGACCTGAACCTCTCGTTCGACGGGAGCGGCGGCCGTATGCGCTATTTCGTGCTGGCCAACTATAACTCCAACCGCGGGATGCTGGATAATACCGACCTGAACGATGGCTATTCGACCCAGATCGAGATGTACTCCCTCAAGCTGCGTTCGAACCTCGAGGCCGCGATCACGAAAACCACGACCGCACGGATGAACCTGATGGGGCGGCTGATGCAATACCAACTGCCCAATGCGGGCGTCGCGCTCGATGATATGTACGACACGCCGTCGGCGGCGTTCCCGATCCGGGTTCCCGGCGGGGGCTGGGCCCGCAGCAAGCTGTTCGCCAATCCCCTGGCCGACAAGGCCGCGGGCGGGTACAACACGCTGCTGCAACGTACGCTGTTCGCCGACCTGACGATCGATCAGGACTTGTCGGCACTTACCCCGGGACTTTCGGTACAGGTGCGTGTCGCCTATGACAATTCCGCGGAGATTACCGATGCGCACTCACGCAAATACGCCTATTCGAATACCTCGACGGTCTTCGATGCGGACGGCAATGCCGCTTCCCTGGCATTCGTTCCGCAGGGGAACGATACCGAACTGGCATTCGACAGCTTCCTTTCCTATTCGGTCATGCGGGCGTCGGTGTGGGCCAAGGTGCTCTACGACCGTTCTTTCGGAAAACATACGGTGACGGGGCGTCTGATTTTCAGCGAGAACAAATCCCGTTACCGCGGAGCCAACAATACGTACATGTACCGTGACTATATCGCCAGCGCCGGCTACAATTACGACGACCGCTACGTGGTCAATGCCGTCGCTACTTACGGCGGGAGCAGCCGTATGCCCTACGGGGACAAGTACCGCTTCTATCCTGCCGTGTCGGGCGCATGGATCATCTCGAACGAGGCGTTCCTGCGTGACAGCCGTGTCGTCGACCTGCTGAAACTGCGCGCGTCGTTCGGCATTGTGGGTATGGACGCGCGATTGTCGTATGACATGGACAAGCAGTTCAACGGCCCGGGCAACAGTTATATTTTTGCCGGGATCACTTCGTCGAACAGCCTCGCGCAAGGGGCGTTGCCGTCTGCGGGGATCGAACCCGAACGCGACTATAAAACCAATGTCGGGTTGGAACTCAGCCTGCTGGGAAGCTTGAGCGTTGAGGTGGATTTCTTCCGCAACATGCGTCATAACATCCGGACGTCGGCCGCGGGTACCGTTTCCAGCGTGCTGGGAGTCGGCGTGCCCGACGTCTTTACCGGTAAGGTGCGCAACTATGGCGGGGAATTGGCGGTGGGATGGCGCCGCCGCACAGGCGACTTCGGATATGCCGTGCGGGGGAATATCGCCTATGCCCGCAATAAGATACTCAACAAGGAAGAGGAATACAAACCTTTTGACTATATGCGTATTACAGGGCAGCCGGTAGGGACGTTCTACGGATTGGTGGCCGATGGGATGTACCAGGACGGCGATTTCAATGCCGACGGTTCGCTCCGGGAGGGGCTTCCGGTCTCCTCGTACCAGAATACGGTACGCCCGGGCGACGTGAAATACCGCGACCTGAACCGGGACGGCAGGATCGACGACTACGATCGCACCTACCAGCTCTATGCCGCGGTACCCGAGATTTATTACGGCTTCAGCGTCGAGCTGAAATACAGGGGCTTCGGTGTCAGCGCCTATTTCCAGGGTGTCGCCCATTCGACGCTGGAGACGACGCTGTCGAGCATCTACCAGCCGCTGTACGGCAACGACCGCAACGTTTCGGAGTACTATATGGAGCACCGCTGGTCACGCTTCAATACCGAAGGCCGCTATCCGCGCCTGACCACATTGGCAAACGGGAATAACTACACGCAAAGTTCACTATGGACGGAAAACGGCAATTTCCTGAAGTTGCGTACATTGCAGGCTTACTACAAATTGCCGTCGAAGATTGCCCGCAAGCTGCGTATGCGCGAATGCAGCTTCTATTTCCGCGGTCTGAACCTTTTCTCGGTCGACCATGTCGGTATTCTCGATCCGGAATACGTCAGCACGGGGTATCCCTCGTCACGCAGCTACCAGATCGGCCTGAACGTCATATTCTAAATACGCCACAACGATGAAAAAATACCTGATCTTATTCGCCGGATGCACGCTTCTGATGGCTGCGTGCAGCGATTTCCTGGAACTCGACGAGTCGGTGTACCAGACGACGAAATATCAATTCTCGACCTTCGACCGCGTGAAGCAGAGTGCGACGAACGTCTACTCGTATGTGCAGGAAGGGTTGCTGGATGTCGAAGGTACGATGATCGACGCTGCGACCGACGATGCGGTATACGCCTGGTCTACGGGCGGTATCAAACGTTTTTACGACGGGAGCTGGAACGGAACGAACCTGATCGACGACCGCTGGGCTTCGCTCTATTCGGCTATTGCCGCGGCCAACTATTTCCTCGACAACTGCCCGGATGATTTCCCCGAGGCACAGTATCAGGACAATTACAAGACGAATCTGGCGGAGCTCAAGAACTATCCGTTCGAAGTGAGGGCCCTGCGTGCCTATTTCCATTTCGAATTGCTCCGGCGCTATAACCGGATCGTGATCGGTGACCGTTCGTTCACGATGCAGGAGGTCAATACGCTCGTTCCGGTCTCATACGACGATGCCGCCGGATGGATCGTCTCGGAATGCGATGCCGTAATCCCGTCGTTGCCCAAGACCTATCTGGGGACGGAAAAGGGTGAAGTCGCCCGTGTGACAAAGGGCATGGCGATGGCGCTCAAGGCGCGTATGCTGCTATATGCCGCCAGTCCGCTCAACAACCCCGGCGGTGATGCAGGCCGTTACCTGGAAGCCGCGGCCGCGGCCAAGGAGCTCATAGATGCCGGTATTTACAAGCTTGTCAGCGAGGAAACCACGAACAATGCCGATGCGCAGGGGCTGATCTTCGGCAAGTGGTGCCCGGTGAGCAGCGATTTCGAGGCGGCCAATTTCCCGGTAGGCTTCGAAGGCGGGAATTCGGGCGTCTGCCCGTCGCAGAACCTCGCCGAGGCATTCGATATGGCGACGGGCGAACCGTTCGACTGGAACGACGAGTCGATGCGGTCGCGGATGTTCGTTGCGTCGGCACGCGATCCGCGCTTTGCCAGGACGCTGATATACAACGGGGCGACGTTCAAGGGACAGCCCGTCCAGTCGTATGTCGGCGGCCGTAATGGCCGGCCGCTCGACGGTGCTACACCGACTTCGTACTACCTGCGCAAACACATTGTCGAGGCGACGAGTTTCGTGACGGGCAGCGAGATGAGTTATCAGCACATCTTTCCCTTCTTCCGTTATGCCGAGGTGTTGCTGAACTATGCCGAGGCATTGGCTGCCGCTACGCAGAAACCCCATTTTACGGGCATGAAGGGGGAGGTGGAGTATACGCTCTCACCACGCGAGGCGCTCAACGCAGTCCGTGCCCGGTACAATATGCCGGGGATTACGGAAACGGATTATGCGGCCTTCGTGAAGCGTCTGCGCAACGAGCGTCGTGTGGAACTGGCCTTCGAGGGGCATCGTTTCTGGGACATCCGCCGCTGGAAGATCGGTGCCGAAACGACGAAGGTTTATGGGCTTACGATTACTCCGCAGAACGATGGCTCGTTCAGCTATATGCGGTCGGTGATCCAGCAGCGCGGCTGGGAGGACAGGATGAATTTCTATCCGATTGCGGATGCCGAGCTTTTCAAAAATCACAACCTCGTCCAAAACGACGGTTGGAAATAGTCAAACCGATAAAAATACGATACGATGAAAAACAAGATTTGGGCGACATTCGCGTTTGCGGCGATCTTCTGTTCGGCATCCTGCGCCGAGGACGATACGTTTGCCTTCAATCCCGATTACAACACTCAGGACGGGTATACTCCTGACGGGATCGCCTCCTGGCCGCAGGCTATCTTCTGCTTCGACGACAACCGCTGTACGGAGGTGGAAATGGCTCCCAGCCAGGCTGCCCTGCGGGGGATCGAAACATCCGGCAACCGGGCGACGGCGCTCGCATTCGCCTCGCAGGACAACCTCTCGTTTACGAACACCTCCACCGGGGCGCACTCGACCGAGTATATCCTGCGTGTGGAGGATATCGACGCCGAAATCCCTGCGATCTGGATGCAATGCGCGACGCGGCAGCAGATAAGCAAGGGTTTTACGCTCAAACCGCTTACCTCGTCCGTGAAGGTGGTACTGGTAAATGCCCCCGATACGCTGCGATCCGTCGTACTCTCCCTTCCGCGTATGACCGATGCGCTTTACATCGCTTCGGGAAAGACCGAACCTTTCGGTGAGGCGCTGGAAAAACAGGTCGAGGTAGGCCGCGCGGGGGCGGAGTTCAACATCTTCCCGATGGCCCGGCAGACAGCGGCCTGGAAATTGGGGTTCAAGGTCAGGTTCCCCAATTCGGAAGCAGATGGTTACATGATGCTGCGGGAGGGTGTCGCTGCAGGGCAGACGATCGACCTGGAGATAGACTTCTCGAAACTGGAAGAGGAGTTCACGTACGATGTGGCTTACCGCGTTGCGGCCTACGGTGAACAGGGCGGTGAATTGACGAAGGGCGAATTCTTCCCGGTGCTGCCGGGCGACGACAAGTTCAGGGACGCGAATCCCTATTACAACGTATACGTGCTCAAGGATCGCCGCTGGCAGACCGTCGAGGTGCGCAATGCCCTTTGTTCCGATTCCCCGAACCATCACGAGGAAATATGGAACGACTGGGACAACTCCAAGAAACTGCGCGATACGATGTGTTATGCGCTCTTTACCCACGATTTTGCGGATGCCGTGCGTGTGAAGGTCGAAAAACGCAGCGGATTTTCGCGTGTGGCCGTACGTCCGTCGGCGTACGGGATTACGACCAAGGAGAGCGCCAGCAGCAATACGGTCGAATTCACGCTTCCGGCGTATGAGAAACGCAAGGTGTCGGTCGAGTTCGACGGCGACCGCTACCACAACCTGTTCCTCATGCCGAGCCGTCCCGATACACGGAAGCCTGCGGTGTCGGGCGGCAATGTGAGCTACTATGGCCCCGGTGAGCATACGGAAGGCATTATCGTCCTGACCGAGGGGCAAACGCTCTATGTCGACGAAGGGGCGGTGCTCTATCCGCAGAACATACAGGTCAGGGGCAACGGCGTGACGATTGCAGGCCGGGGCGTCATCTCCGGCGAGAAGATGCGCCATTGGGGCGAGGAGTTTTCCAACGCCGATGTGATGATCGACGTGCAGGGGAACAAACACGAGGGCGGCTATACGGACTTCCGGATCGAAGGCGTTACGATGATCGATGCCCCGAGCTGGTGCCTGCGCGTCATGAATACCGATAACGTGGCCATTGAAAACATCAATATGATCCACTGGGATCTCAACGGCGACGGTATCGACCTGTGTACGGTCACCGGGGCCACGATCAACGATTGCATGTTGCGTGCTTACGACGATTGCATCACGCTCAAGGTGCGTTCCAATGCCGATCCCTATGGCAATGTCCACGACATCAGGATCACCAACTGCATCATCTGGGGCGACTATGCCCGCGGCATCGTCGTGGGCCCCGAGTGCGGCAACGTATGGTGGGCATCGGGCGATATCCGCAATATCGAGATCCGCAACTGTACCGTGCTGGAGGCTGCCCGCGGACAGGCGCTCGCCATTATGCAGGAACTGGGCGATTTTTCGGAAGCCGGAGGGCCGGCGCTGATCGACAACGTGCTCTTCGAAGACTGCGTAGTGGATAATATCCATTCTTCGGGCACCCCGATCTATACCAGCCAAGTCAACAAGGGCGAGTCCTGCGAGATGAAGAATGTGGTCTTCCGCAACGTGACGATCCTCGACGGGCTCGGGTGCCAGCCTTCCCGGATAAACGTCAACAACACCTATACAAGCATAGATTTCGACAACCTGATCTATAATTCGCGCAAGATTACCTCCTTCGGTAAGGAGATCGTCCTGGAGGATACTTCGAGCGAACCCTGGGAACACACCTGGATATCGTTCAAATAATTAATTGATCCATTTTATTCATTCCAACCCTTTTAGGCGGAGCCCGGACAACCGGGCTCCCCGGCAGGGAGTATAATTTCTATTTCGTACGTATATGAGATTCATTTCAGAGATTTCCGTTGTCGCGAGCCTGCTTTTTGCGGTGGCATGCCACGATCCGCAGCCGGGTGCAGACCTTGTTCCCCTGCCCGCGGAGATGACCTTTACCGGCGGCTATTTCCAGACCGACAGCGTGTCTTTCGTCCGGGGTGTCGCCGACGGCAGGGTCGTTTGTGAACTCGATACCTCTTCGCCGAACCTTTCACGCGAGGGGTATGGGCTCGAAGTCCGCAGCGACGGCATTCGGATTACCGCGGTCGACTCTGCCGGGTTGTTCTATGCCCGGCAGACGCTGCTGCAGCTGCTCACGGCAAAAGGTATCCCGTGTGTGAAGATTACCGATAATCCGCGTTTCGGTTACCGGGGTATCCACCTCGACGTTTCGCGCCATTTCTTTGCCAAAGAAGAGGTTTTCAAGATACTCGATGAAATGGCACGTTACAAGCTCAATGTCTTCCACCTGCACCTGACCGACAACGGCGGCTGGCGCATTCAGATCGACAGGTACCCTTTGCTGACCCGGTTCGGGGCTTTCCGGGCGGAGGCCGACTGGCTCAAGTGGTGGGAATTCGGCGACAGGCGCTACGTTCCGGAGGGGACGCCCGGGGCCTATGGCGGTTATTATACGAAGGATGACATTCGCCAGATCGTGGCTTATGCTGCGGCCCGTTATATCGAGGTGATTCCCGAGATCGAATTCCCGGCGCACTCCGACGAGGTTTTCATCGGCTATCCGGAATTGTGTTGCAGTGGAAAACCCTATACGAGCGGCGAATTCTGCGTGGGCAATCCCGCAACCTTCGAATTCATGGACGGTGTGCTGACCGAGGTCATGGAGCTGTTCCCTTCCCGGCGGATACACATCGGCGGCGACGAGGCCCGCAAGGGCGCCTGGAAAAACTGCCCCAAATGCCAGTTGCTCGCCAAGGAGCTGGGAGGCCTGGACGAAGTGCAGTGTTACCTGATCGAGCATGCCGAAAAATTCCTTGCCGAACACGGCCGGGTGATGGTCGGGTGGGACGAGATACTGCGGAACAATCTGCGGCCTACGTCCGTTGCGATTTCGTACCGCGGACAGAGGGGGGCTATCGAAGCCGCCAACCGCGGGTACGACGCGGTCATGTCTCCGGGCGAAATCATCTATTTCGACTGGTACCAGGCTAATCCGCACACGCAGCCGCGGGCGATGAGCGGATTCTCGCCCATCAAGAAAATGTATAGCTTCGAACCTGTCCCGGATACGCCCGAAAGGGCTGCGGCCAACGAGTCGCTTGTCAAAGGCGAATATGTGGCCCCGGATTCGGTCGAGCACATCCGCCCGAATGCTGCATCGCATATTATCGGGGTGCAGGGGTGCACATGGGCCGAGTTCATAGGTACTCCCGAGCATTTGGAATACATGATGTTTCCGCGCCTGCTCGCCATTGCCGAATTGGGATGGACACCCCGGGAGCGCCGTCTGTGGGCGGACTTCCGCCGTCGTGTCAACAGCCAGATCCCCCGCTTGCTTGCCCGTGGGGTCAATGCCTTCACGCTTAGCAACGATGTCGAGATCACGGCACGCATCGTCAGGGAGGGCCGCAAGGCCCGGGTTACGCTGGATACGGAAAAATATCCGGCCGAAGTGCGTTATACGCTCGACGGCAGCGACCCGACGGCCGGGTCGGACATCTACTCCAGCCCGTTCGTCGTGGAGGCCGGGACGACCGTGAAGGCGGCCCTGTTTGTCGGAGGGAAACCTGCCGGCAGCATTGCCGGGCTCTATGTCGATGCGTGCCATAATGTGGAGAATTATTATGCCTACCTGGAAACTCCCGAGGTATATGCTTCGACGAACCGCTGATTGGATCGGCTTCCGATGTGCGGGAACCGCACTGGGGCGGGAGCGAAACGGCATAAAAGTGAAATATGTTAAAAAATGAATGTCGGTAGAATGAAGAAAATTCCGATTTTGTTTCTGGGCTTGCTGGGCGGATTGGCCGCATGTACCCGGATACCCCCGGCCATAGCGCCCGATAAAAAGATAGAAACCCGCATTGGGGAGCTGCTCCAAAAGATGACCCTCGAAGAGAAGATCGGGCAGATGTGCCAGTTGACGGCCGGGGTGGTGATCGACCAGAGCGACCCGCAGCACCCGGTGTTGAGCGAGGCGCTGCTCGATACGGTGATCGGCCGCTATAAGGTTGGGTCGATCCTGAATATTCCCTTCGGTGTGGGACAACCCCGCGAGGTGTGGATCAGGTTTATCAATCGCATCCAGCAACGCTCGCTCGACGAACTGGGGATTCCCTGTATCTACGGGGTTGACCAGATACATGGCGCATCCTATACGCAGGGGGCGACCCTCTTTCCGCAGGGCATCAATATGGGGGCGTCGTTCAACCGCGGACTCATGCGCAGGTGCTCCGAAATTTCGGCTTATGAGACCCGGGCATGTGCGATCCCGTGGACTTTTGCCCCGGTCATGGATTTGGGGCGCGATCCGCGCTGGCCGCGCATGTGGGAGAGTTACGGCGAGGACACTTACGTCAATTCGCAGATGGCCGTGGCGTCGGTGCTCGGATTTCAGGGGGAGGATCCTAACCGTGTCGACGACCGCCATGTCGCGGCCTGCATCAAGCATTTCATGGCCTATGGCGTACCCGTGTCGGGCAAGGATCGCACACCCTCTTCGGTGACTCGCAATGTGTTGAGGGAGAAGTATTTTGCTCCTTTTATGGAGTGCATTCGGGCCGGGGCGCTGTCGCTGATGGTCAACTCGGCCAGCAACGGCGGTATGCCGTTCCATGCCGACCGGGAGTTACTCACGGGATGGATCAAGGAGGAGCTCGACTGGGATGGTCTGATCGTGACGGACTGGAATGATATTTACAACCTTTGCGAGCGCGACCATATTGCTGCGAGCCGTAAAGATGCCGTGCGCATTGCGGTCAATGCCGGTATCGATATGTCAATGGTACCGTCGAGTTGGGATTTCTGTATTTATCTCAGGGAACTTGTCGAGGAGGGGCAGGTCTCCATGGAGCGCATCGACGATGCGGTGAGCCGTGTGCTGCGCCTGAAATTCCGCCTTGGCCTTTTCGAAAAACCGTTTTGGGATACCGGCGATTTCCCGGAATTCGCCAGCGACGAATATGCCGCCGTGGCATTGCAGGCTGCCGTGGAGTCGGAGATACTGCTCAAGAACGAGGACGGCATCCTGCCCCTGAAGGCGGGCGAAAAGCTGGCCGTCATCGGCGACTTTGCCCAGACGCCCCGCTATCAGGGCGCAGGCTCCAGCGCCGTCAATGCGCTTCAGGTAGATGCTCTGCTGGACTGCATCAAAGCCGACGGCAGCGGCATCGCCTTTGTGGGCTACGCCTCCGGCTTCGACCGTCAGGGAGCCGCAGACCCCAAAAAGCAGGAGGAGGCCGTCTCCCTCGCAAAGCAGGCCGACACCGTCCTGCTCTGCCTCGGCCTCGACGAGCTGCGGGAGAGCGAGGGCCTCGACCGCGCCGATATGGCGCTGGCTGAGAACCAGCAGCAGCTTCTGGACGCAGTGGCCGCCGTCAACCCGAATGTTGTCGTCCTGCTGAGCGCCGGTGCGCCGGTGGAGACCCCGTGGGTGGGCCGGTGCAAGGCGCTGGTCTACGGCGCACTGGGCGGACAGGCGGGTGCCGGTGCAGCAGCGGACATCCTCACCGGGAAGCTCTGCCCCTGCGGCAAGCTGTCCCAGACGTGGGCAAAGGCCCACGACGACACCCCCGCCAAGGCAAACTTCGGCGGCGAGGGCCGGAACGTGGAATACCGCGAGGGCCTGTATGTGGGCTACCGCTACTATCAGACCGCCGGTGTGAAGCCTGCCTTCCCCTTCGGCTACGGCCTGAGCTACACCACCTTCGAGTACAGTGATTTGAAGGCAGACGAGAAGGGCGTGACCCTTACCGTCACCAACACTGGCAGCTGTGCCGGTGCCGAGATCGTCCAGCTCTACGTCGCAAAGCAGGACGCAAAAGTCTTCCGCCCGGCGCAGGAGCTGAAGGGCTTTGCAAAGGTTTCCCTCGCCCCCGGCGAGAGCAGGACGGTGAGCATCGCTCTGGACGACAAGGCGTTCCGCTACTGGAACGTCAGGACTGACCGCTGGGAAGTCGAAGGCGGAAGCTATCAGCTCCGCGTGGGTGCATCCAGCGCGGACATCCGCCTGACAGCGGAAGTCTCCGTCAAGGGGACCAACGCTCCCGACCCCTACGAGGGTCTCGACCTGCTCCATTACGTCTCCGGTCAGATCACCTATGTGACCGACGCCGAGTTCGAGGCTCTGCTGGGCCACCCTGTGCCGGAGGATGTCGTCCGCATCGACCGGAACATGACGCTGGGCGAGATGGACCATGGCCGCAGTCCGCTGGGCTGGGTGGCACAGAAGGTGCTGCGCTACCGTCTGGACAGCAGCTTTGCAAAAGGCACCCCCGACCTGAACACCGTGTTCCAGTATAATATGCCGCTGCGCGCGCTGGCCAAGATGACCAACGGCATGGTGAGCATGGGCATGGTGGACGGCCTCGTCTGGGAGCTGAAAGGCTTCTGGCTCGTGGGCATCCTCCGGGTCCTCTATGAGTTCGTCAAGAATCTCATCCTGAACAGCCAGATGGAAAACCGGCTCAAAAACAGCTGAAAGGAATAAGGCCATGAATTTCTGGAATAACTTTGCCGCAAAGCATCCGGCCGCGGCCAAATGGGTGCGGGAGGGCGGACTGTTCGTCATCGTGTCCAACCTCATCA
>OGPV01000456.1_pt1 | contig 32037 bp, 24 predicted proteins | sample 1553001 | NCBI WGS metagenome assembly OGPV01 (sample SAMEA2580268, study PRJEB22360) | human gut metagenome | biome: human gut; feature: human-associated habitat; material: faeces | place: Denmark | collected 2008/2010
GGGAGTGGGAATGAAAGTTAAGAACAAGCCTTGACACAGTTTAATTTACACCCCCGCAAGTTTTGATTGGCAAGGATTCCTCGGCTTGGCCGATGAAGTCTTCTTCATGGCTTCTAATATAAGCATCCATATCTTCCTCCTTAACAAGGATTGGACCTTTGATGTTTGTAAAGATGAAAGGGTAGCTATCGTCACATTTTAAACAGAAACAAATTTCCCCAACCCGCTTAAGAAAGTAGGTTGGGGAATTTCTTCTTCTGTCACAGCCTTCGTTCCTATCCTGATTTATTCAGGTTTCCCTGATTTTTTCAGTAAAGGGGCGAGGAACTTGTAGGTATATCCCTTCTGCTGCTTTACCATTTCTTCTGGTGTACCGGCAAAGAGGAGCTGACCGCCGCCTCGTCCACCTTCCGGACCCATGTCGATGAGCCAGTCGGCGAGTTTGATGACATCGAGATTGTGCTCGATGATGATGACCGTATTGCCACGATCTACCAGTTTCTGGAGTACATCCATCAGGATGCGGATGTCTTCGAAATGCAGACCGGTTGTCGGTTCATCGAGAATATAGAGCGTCTTGCCCGTATCACGCTTCGAGAGTTCGGTAGCCAGTTTTACGCGCTGACTTTCACCGCCAGAGAGGGTAGTGGAACTCTGTCCTAACCTGATGTATCCGAGTCCTACATTCTGTAAAGCCTTGATCTTCTGCAGTATCTGAGGAACATTCTCGAAGAAATCTACCGCCTGGTTGATGGTCATGTCGAGAACATCGGCGATGCTCTTTCCCTTGTATCTTACCTCCAGCGTCTCGCGGTTGTAGCGTTTGCCGTGGCATACTTCACAAGGTACGTAGACATCTGGCAGGAAGTTCATTTCGATGGTCTTATATCCGTTACCCTTACATTCCTCGCATCTTCCACCTTTCACATTGAAGGAGAATCTGCCTGGCTTGTAACCGCGGATTTTTGCCTCGGGAAGTCCTACGAAGAGCGAGCGGATATCGCTGAACACGCCTGTGTAGGTAGCTGGATTGCTGCGAGGCGTTCTGCCAATAGGACTCTGGTCTACATTCACTACCTTGTCGATATTCTCGATACCATCGATGCTCTCGTATGGCATCGGTTTCTTGAGTGAACGGTAGAAATGCTGAGAGAGGATAGGCTGGAGAGTCTCGTTGATGAGAGTAGATTTGCCTGAGCCGCTGACACCCGTTACGACAATGAGTTTGCCAAGTGGAAAATCAACATCCACCCCCTTGAGGTTGTTGCCCGTAGCTCCGTGAATGGTAATATGCTTGCCGTTGCCTTCTCTGCGGAGAGCAGGCACCTCAATAGCCATCTTGCCGTTGAGATACTGGGCGGTGATGGTATCGGTCTTGAGCATCTCCTGAGGTGTGCCCTGGAAGACAACTTCACCTCCCTTGCGTCCCGCCTTCGGACCGATATCTACTATCCAGTCGGCAGCCCGCATCATATCTTCATCGTGCTCCACCACAATAACGGTATTGCCCAGGTCGCGAAGTTCCTTCAGACTGTTGAGCAGACGTTCGTTGTCGCGCTGGTGCAGACCGATGCTCGGCTCATCGAGGATATAGAGCACATTGACCAGCTGGCTACCAATCTGAGTAGCCAGACGGATGCGCTGGCTCTCGCCACCCGAGAGAGAAGCCGACTGGCGGTTGAGCGAGAGATAATTGAGTCCCACATCGAGGAGGAAGGTAACGCGTGATCGCAACTCCTTGATGATTTCGTGAGCCACCTTCGCTTTCATCGAAGGCAGATGCTGTTCCACTTCTTCGAGCCAATCGCGCAGTTCATCGATGTCGAGACTGGCTACTTCGGATATATTCTTATCCCAGATCTTGAAAGAGAGCGATTCTTTTTTGAGTCGCAAACCATGGCATTCAGGACATTCGATGGTAGAGATAAACTGGTCGGCCCATTTCTTGCCCGCCGCGCTCTCGTCATCCTCCATCACCTTCTGCAGGTAGTCGATGATGCCATCGTAGGCGCAGAAGTAGTCGGTAGAGGTATGCACCTTTTCCTTTTCTATCTTCACGTTTTCGAGCGAACCATAGAGAATTTCCTGCATGGCATCGCCCGGAATCTCACAGATAGGTGTCTTCAGGTTGAGGTCATACTTGCTGAGCAATGATTCTATCTGCCAGAAAATCATCTGGTTCTTGTATTTGCCGAGCGGAGCGATGCCGCCTTCATGGATGCTGAGTTTATCATCGGGAATTACCTTCTTGATATCAATCTGGTTCACCTTTCCCAGACCCTTGCAATGCGGACAGGCACCTTCGGGAGAGTTGAAGGAGAACATGTTAGGAGCTGGATCCTGGTAGGCGATACCCGTTACAGGGTCCATGAGACGCTTGGAGTATGTCTTGGCCTCCTTGGCACCTTTCTCAAGAACCATTACCATGCCGTCGCCCTGTTTCATAGCCGTTGCCACACTCTTGCGGATGCGTTCCTCATCTTCTTCCTTCACCACCAGTTTATCGACCACAGCTTCTATATTGTGGTTCTTGTAGCGGTCGGTTTTCATGTTGGGAACGATTTCGAGGATGTTGCCGTCGAGTCGCACGTAGAGATACCCCTTTCTGCGCATGCTTTCGAAGAGTTCGCGGTAATGACCTTTGCGTTGGCGTACGAGGGGAGCGAGCAGGAAGATAGCCTTGCCCTTATAATCGCTGAGAATCATGTCGATGACCTGTTCCTCGGTATATTTCATCATCTCCTCGCCACTCTGATAGCTGTATGCAGTACCGGCGCGGGCATAGAGCAGACGGAGATAGTCGTAAATCTCGGTGGTAGTGCCCACGGTAGAGCGGGGATTCTTGTTGGTGGTTTTCTGTTCTATGCTGATGACCGGACTCAATCCCGTAATCTTATCAACATCCGGGCGTTCCATATTACCCAGGAAGTTGCGGGCATAGGCAGAGAATGTTTCGATATATCTGCGCTGACCTTCGGCAAAGATGGTGTCGAAGGCCAGTGAACTCTTGCCCGAACCCGAGAGTCCGGTAATCACGGTGAGGGAATCACGCGGAATCTCCACATCTATGTTCTTGAGGTTGTGGACCCGTGCGCCCCATACATTTATCTTTTCTTCTGAATTCATATTCCAATTCTGCTAATTGCTGTTTGCCTAATAGTTACTGTTCTGCTCTTCGGTATAACCTCTGAGCAGGTTGACATCACGTTTGATGTTATACACCACGCCATCTGCTCCCTTCGCCTTGACGAGACAGAAGTAGACACCCTCCTTGACCGGTTTTCCGCGGTAGGTGCCATCCCATCCCGTGGCAGGGTCGGTCCATTCATAGAGTTTCTGTCCCCACCTATTATATATATAGGCGTGGAACTCCTCAATGTTCCGGTAACCATCCTTGGGCTTGTAGATGTCGTTGATGCCATCGCCATTTGGAGAGAAGGCATTCGGCATGAGAAGAGAACTGACCTTGGTCGTCTCTTCTGTGTTGTCCTCCTCGTCGTCGTTGACTTCCTGAGCGTGTAATTGACACGTCAAAAGTGGCAACATGATGCAAAGTAATGCTATTTTTCGTCTCATTTCTAAAATAATTTGTGCAAAGATAATAAAAAGATGAGAGATATTGCGTCAGATGCAAGATTTTTTGTATTTTTGCAGATGAAAACATGAAATATTTGAAGATATCGTTAAAAAAATCTTGTGATATGAGACAAAAAATGAGATATTTCCTGCTGCTCGTTGGGCTTCTGCTCAGTGTCAGCATTGGCGCGCAGACTATAAAATGGCGCGACATTTACACGGTTAAGAAGAAAGATACCATCTTTGGTATCGCCAATAAATATGGATTGAGCCTTCCTGAACTGATGGATGCCAATCCGGAGATGAAGCGTGAGGGATACATGCTGCAGAAGGGAGCTACGCTCTTTATTCCATACACCAAAGACCAGAAGAATCCTAATCAGGTGAACGGTCAGAAGTCGGGGAATGGGGCGACGGTTCAGAAAACTGCTACAGCTCCGGCAACCTCAAAGGCTGCAGTTGCCAGAAATGCGGTAAAGGTAGGCGTGATGTTACCTTTGCATAATGTTGATGGCGACGGCAAGCGAATGGTGGAGTATTACCGCGGTTTGCTGCTGGCTTGCGAAACCCTGAAGCAGCAGGGTGCCGATATAGATGTGCGTGCCTGGAACGTTCCTATTGATGCTGATATCCGGAATACACTCTTGCAGGAGGGCGCTAACCAATGCGACATCATCTTTGGTCCACTTTATACCAAGCAGGTGGCTCCGCTGACCAACTTCTGCAAGAACTACGGCATCAAAATGGTGATTCCGTTCTCTATCAGCGGAGATGATGTAGAAAGAAACAAAGAGATTTTCCAGGTTTATCAGAGCGATGATGCGCTGAATGATGCGACCATCAAGGCATTCCTGAGCCGATTTACCAATGTGCATCCTATCTTTGTAGACTGCAATGATTCTACTTCGAGAAAGGGCAACTTTACGTTCGGTCTGCGCAAGGAACTGGAACGCAGGAAAATCAATTATAGCATCACCAATGTGAATTCAAGTATCGATCAGTTTGCCAAGGCTTTCATGCCTTCCAAGCAGAATGTGATTATCCTGAATACGGGACGTTCGCCACAGTTGACTCAGGTATTGAACAAACTTGACGAATTTGATGCGAAGTATCCGGGTGCAGCCATCTCTCTCTTCGGCTATACCGAATGGCTGATGTATGCCAAGTATAATCTGGAAAGATTCTATAAGTATGATACTTATATCCCTTCAACCTTCTATTATAACCCGAACTCAGCACAGACCAAGGCGCTTGAGAGCCGTTATGAGCGATGGTTCCATCAGCCTATGATGGTGGCACAGCCAAGATTCGCCATCACCGGTTTCGATCACGGAATGTATCTGATTCAGGGCGTCAAGAGATATGGTAAGAACTTTACAGGTGAACGCCAGCAGATGACTTACCAGCCCGTGCAGACTCCACTCCGTTTCGAGAAGACCAGTAGAGGAGGATACAAGAACAAGAGTTTCCAGTTGATTCACTATACCTTTAATCATCAGATAGAGGCGGTGAAGTACTAGTTTATAGTTTACAATTTATAGTTGATAATGAATAGAAATATTGGGCTGCTGATTCTGATGCTCATCTTCGGAATTCCAGTTTCGGCACAGATAGGAGAGCATCGTAATGATTTCGCCATCGGTTTTAATGGGGGCTATATGATGAGTAGCGTAGGATTCATACCCGAGGTACAGCAGAAGCAGCACGGCGGACTGACGGGCGGTTTCTCGATGAGATATACCTGTGAGAAATATTTCAAGACCATCTGTTCTATCTATGCCGAAGTAAACTATGCGCAGGCAGGATGGGAAGAGGATATCCTGGATATGGAGAATAATCCGGTGATTATCACCGAAACCAAAGAGGCGATGGCTTACAAGCGTACCATTAACTATATTCAGGTGCCAATCTTTGCGCATCTGGCATGGGGTAGGGAGACAAGAGGACTGAATATCTTCGTGAATGCCGGTCCGCAGTTTGGCCTCTATCTGAGTGATTCGCAGAAGACCAACTTTTCGGTAGAGCACATGCCGGCAACCGACAATAACCGTGTAAGTCCGGTAGTGGCTCAGGATACGATGGCAGTCAAGAACAAGCTCGATTATGGTATCGCCCTGGGTCTGGGTGCTGAATATAGTATTCCGAAGGTGGGGCATTTCCTTGCCGAAGCCCGATACTACTATGGTCTGGGAAATATCTACGGCGCTTCTAAGCGTGATTATTTCGGAAAGAGTAACTACGGACAGATTGTTCTGAAACTCTCTTATCTCTTTGATATCACCAGAACGAAGAACGTGAAACGGAAATAGATGATAATTAATAATTGATAATAAATAATGATAACGGGTTTATCATTTATGTTTTGAAAAAAAATGAGTACAACAGAAAAAATGCAGATGAAATTGAGCGACTCTAAGTCAGCTCGCTGGACCGCCCTCCTCATCGTGAGTATCACGATGATGTTCGGTTACTTTTTTACAGATGTGATGTCTCCACTGGAGCCTCTCTTGACAGCAGCCAAGGGAGCAGAGAATGGTCTCGGACTCGGATGGAATTCGGATGAGTACGGCTTCTTCTCTGGAGCTTACGGATACTTCAATGTGTTCCTCCTGCTTCTCTTCTTCGGTGGTCTTATCCTCGATAAGTTTGGCATCCGTTTCACTGGTATCCTCTCTACCGTCCTGATGTTTGGTGGAGCCTTGTTGAAGTGGTATGCTTTAGGTCATGAGTTTGACGGAATGGTTGCTGTACCATTCTTCGGTACTTATAGTACACAGGTAGTGATAGCTGCACTTGGCTTTGCCATCTATGGTGTAGGATGCGAGATATGCGGTATCACAGTGAGCAAGGTTATCGTGAAGTGGTTTACGGGCCATGAGTTAGCTCTGGCAATGGGTGTACAGGTAGCTACGGCTCGTTTGGGAACTGCTGCAGCTCTGAGTGCTTCTCTTCCTTTTGCCAAGGCGATGGGCGGTGTTTCTGCTTCTGTTGCTTTAGGTGCCGTATTGCTTTGCGCAGGTGTACTGGTTTATCTGGTTTATTGCGTGATGGACAAGAAGGAGGATGCTTCTGCAGCAGCTGTTGCTACAGAACCGGAAGAAGGTTTCAAGTTTTCAGACTTGGGCGGTTTGTTCAAGACAACAGGTTTCTGGTATGTGGCATTCCTTTGCCTGATGTTCTATGCCGGTGTATTCCCATTCCTGAAGTTTGCCACCAAACTGATGATTTTCAAGTATGGTGTGGATGCTAATTTGGCAGGTCTGATTCCTGCGATGTTGCCATTCGGTACCATCTTCCTCACACCGCTCTTCGGTAGTATATACGATAAGTATGGCAAGGGTGCTACGCTGATGATTATCGGCAGTTGCCTCCTGACCTTTGTACACGTCATGTTTGCCCTGCCAATCAACTCATGGGTGCTTGCCATCGTGCTGATGCTCATCCTGGGCATCGCATTTGGACTGGTACCATCAGCCATGTGGCCATCTGTGCCAAAGATTATCCCAATGAAACTCTTAGGAACTGCATACGCCCTTATCTTCTATATCCAGAACATCGGACTGGCTCTCATTCCGGTATGGATTGGTAAGGTGAACCAGGCTAACACGGGTGCTGATGGTGTTATCGACTATACCCAGACGATGACTATCTTTGCAGCCTTCGGTGTGATTGCTATTATCATCTCTTTCCTCCTATTGTTTGAAGATAAGAGAAAGGGATATGGTTTGCAGAAGCCTAATGTGAAATAAGTGAAGAGTGAAAGTATAATTTTTAAAAGAAAGGAAATAACCATGAATGCGACACCTGAATCATTGATTAAGGACTATGCTGACCCGATAGAGCAGCAGGAGATTGACAAGTTTGTATGTTCTGAGATGGGCAGACAGATACACCGGTATATCAAGGGTATGTCGGGTACCAAGCAAGCTATGTTGAAATTTGAGGAAAGGCTAGCCAGCCTCTCTGTACCAGAGAAGGAGAAGGCGATAGCCAAGTATATTGATCTGAACAGAAAAGCATTGGATGGTCTTGACTTGAAGATGATTCTGGTCCGTTCGGTAGCCAACTATTGTGACACCTTCCAGTATATGCTGGATTTTGTCAACGATAAGCGCAAGATGGTTTTCTATTACCAGCGCATCAAGGCGAAATACATTCAATATCATGAAGTATTTGAGCAGGATGGAAAGTTCGGTATGAAAGATCATCAAGGCAACATCTTACTTTCGCCAACTTATGATTTCTTGCGCACCTGCTACATTTATAATGATGACTTGAGCATCATGCCGGTAATAGCTGAGAAGAATGGCAAGATGGGACTGGTAATGCCGGATGGTAACGATACGGTAGTGGCGGATTTCCTTTACGACGAAATTTGCTTGCGTGATGAATATCCTTACTTCGAAGCATCAAAAGATGGCGAGAACGGATTTCTTGACAAGACTGGTAACTTTGTGAATAGTTAATAGTTAACAGTTTATAGTTAATAGAGAAAGGGCAATCAGATTGGGATGAACCAACTGATTGCCCCTTTTTACTTTCGTTGCTATGAGCAACTTGGTTTTATCTATTTTTCTCTCGTCTTCAAACCTTAGTGAAGAAAAGCAAAAGAATTCTTCACTCTTCGTTCTTCACTCTTCACTTAACTTATCCCAAGTACTTCATCAAGATTTTGATCTTACCGCTATCACGGAGCTTGATGATACTCTTTTCGCGAATCTGGCGAACACGCTCACGGGTAAGGTTGAACTCGCTGCCGATTTCCTCCAAACCCTTCTCATGGCAACCGATACCATAGCAGTAGCACAGAATCTTGCGCTCACGGTCTTTCAATACAGAGTTGAGAACGCGGTCAAGCTCGCTCGCCATAGACTCGAAGTCAACACCCTTGTCGGTACGGCTGTCATCACCCGAAGCCATCACGTCGACCATCGCATTGTCATCATCATCGCTACCGAATGGAGCATCGATACTCATGTGGTGATTATCTGCCTTGATAGTCTGGTCGATTTTGCTTTCTTCCATCTTTGTGATTTGAGCGAGCTCAGCAACAGAAGGTTTGCGCTGGTTCTCCTGCTCAAACTTACTGATTTCTGCACTAATTTTACTCAATGCACCTACCTGGTTCAAAGGCAGGCGAACGATACGGCTCTGCTCGGCAATAGCCTGCAGGATGCTCTGACGAATCCACCATACGGCGTATGAGATAAACTTAAAGCCGCGGGTCTCGTCAAACTTTTCAGCAGCCTTTACCAAACCGATGTTACCCTCGTCGATGAGGTCGGTAAGAGAAAGACCTTGGTGCTGATATTGCTTAGCAACAGATACAACGAAACGAAGGTTTGCTTTTACCAATTTCTCCTTGGCACGTTCTCCCTCACGACCGCCTTTGCGAATCTTCTGGGCAAGTTCGATTTCTTCATCGATAGAGACCATAGGCTCTCTACCAATCTCCACCAAGTACTTGTCGAGTGCTTCACTGGAACGGTTGGTTATACTCTTACTAATCTTAAGTTGTCTCATAAATATCCTTTTACCTTTCTATTTAGAATTTTTTGAAGTATTTTTGTGTATCCCGAAACCTCCTCATGGTTTCGGGGTGCAAAGGTACGAAAAAAAATGCAATTACGTTGTAATATAAACGGAAATTTTTTATATGATTTGTCTGTTTTTTAGAATTTTAGCCGGTTCCTAGTAGAAAAATGCTATGTGAAGTGCGCTTTTTGGTGCAATAAGTTTGAAATATGGAATAATTTATGTATCTTTGCACAAAAATTGCGAGAAAAGAATAACTAAATAATAAAATAACAACAAAACAAAAAATTATGTTTGAGAATCAACCAAAAGGTCTGTGGGCCTTAGCTTTGGCAAACACGGGTGAGCGTTTTGGCTATTACACCATGCTTGCTGTGTTCTTGCTTTATTTGCAGGCCAACTTCGGTTTTGAAACCGGATTGGCAAGTACTATTTACTCTACATTCCTGATGATGGTTTATTTCCTTCCTATCATCGGTGGTATCGCAGCCGACAAGTTTGGCTTTGGACGTATGGTTACCACAGGTATCTTCATCATGTTCATAGGTTATCTTGTTCTCTCACTTCCTCTTGGCAAGGAAACCGTTGCCGTTGCTGCCATGGGTATTTCACTTATTCTCATCGCTTTGGGAACAGGTCTGTTCAAGGGTAATCTGCAGGTGATGGTAGGCCGTCTCTATGATGAGCCACAGTATGCCAGCAAACGTGATTCCGGTTTCTCACTCTTCTATATGGCTATCAACATCGGTGCTATGTTTGCTCCTACTGCTGCCATCAAGATTATGAAGTGGGCGCAGGAGAGCCTGAGCGTGTCTGTGGAAGATTCATACCACTTCGCATTCGCCGTGGCTTGTGCTTCACTGATTTTCAGTATCGCTATCTACTATGCCTTCAGCTTTACATACAAGCATGTTCTTGCTTCAGAGACCAAGAGTAAGGATGATAAGACTTCTGCCAAGGAGACAAACGAACTTTCTAAGGCTGAGACCAAGGAGCGCATCATCTGCCTCTGTCTCGTATTCGCTGTGGTTATCTTCTTCTGGATGGCTTTCCATCAGAACGGTAATACATTGACACTCTTTGCCCGCGATTATACACAGAAGACTTCAGAGGGTCTGCAGTCAATGGCGTTCGATGTTACCAACCTCGTAGCCTGCATCTTCGTGGTTTACGGTTGTTTCGGTCTGGCACAGAGCAAGACTGGCAAGGGTAAGGGCATCTCTCTTGGCGTCATCGTTGCTGCCATCGCTTTCCTCTTCTACAAGTACAGCAACCTTGAAGGTGCCGTAGATGTTGAGGCTCCTATCTTCCAGCAGTTCAACCCATGCTATGTAGTGGCATTGACACCAGTGAGCGTTGCTTTGTTCTCATGGCTTCACAAGATTGGCAAGGAGCCTACATCGCCAGAGAAGATTGGCTTGGGTATGCTCGTTGCAGCTCTCGGTTTCGTATGGATGGCTGTAGGTTCTATGGGGTTGGAGCTTCCTTTGACACAGGGCGATCCTGCTACAGAGGGTACACGTGTAAGTGCTAACCTCCTCATCTCTACATACCTCATTCTTACATTCGCAGAGCTTCTGCTTTCTCCAATCGGTATTTCATTTGTATCGAAGGTAGCTCCTCCAAAGTATGCTGGTTTGATGATGGGTCTCTGGTTCGGTGCAACAGCCATCGGTAACCAGTTGGTTATGATTCCTGGCATCATGTGGGGTCAGAACTTCAATCTTATTGCCATCTGGGGTGTACTCGCAGGTATCTGTCTGGTTTCAGCTCTCTTCATCTTCTCTATCATCAAGAAGTTGAATCGCGTAAGCTAAATCTTAGAATTATAACATATAAAAAAGGCTTGCTTCATTACGGAGCAAGCCTTTTTTATCATATTTCCAGAAAAAAACATCCTTTTCTTTGCTAGTTTGAAAAGAAAGTTGTATTTTTGCAATGTTTTAAATATAAAAGCGTATGACAGCTCGGGAAGATAGAGAAAAGTTAAGGTCTAGCCGCGAGAACTTAAGTAAATTCTTCTATGATTTGGCTAAGGCTACTTTCACAGCTATGGTTGTGGGAGATGTAGTAACTATGTTTTTAAAGGAAGATGTAACAACTATTAGTGTTTGGCTCTTTGTTACTGGTTTAGTTACTACAAGTTTGTTGTCTACGATTGGGTACAGAATTTCTAAATTGTGAAGATATGGAAGCATTAATTATGACATTGGCTGGTACTGGAGTAGTAGCTTTGGTATTAAATATTTGGTTAAGTACCAAATCTGGTAAAAAATGGCTTAAAAGTCTTTAAGAAAAAAACGAGGTATCAGGCGTAACCTGTTACCTCGTTTTTTTTCGTTTTTAATATATTATTTCTTCAACCACTTGTCCAACCAGCCGAAGAAAGTGCGCTGCCAGAGCACGCCGTTCTGTGGCTTCAATACCCAGTGGTTCTCATCAGGATAGATGAGGAGCTCGGCTGGGATGCCACGCATGCGGGCTGCATTGAAGGCGCCCATGCCCTGGTTGGCATTGATACGGTAATCCTTTTCGCCGTGGATGCAGAGGATTGGAGTATCCCACTTGTCTACAAACTTATGAGGACTGTTCTCGTAAGTCTTCTTGGCGTTGGCACTCTGGTCCTTGTTCCAGTAAGCATCCTTGTATTCCCAGTTAGAGAACCAAGCCTCCTCTGTATCGGTGTACATGCTCTCCAGGTTGAAAGCACCATCGTGAGCGAGGAATGCCTTGAAACGCTTGTTGTGATGACCGGCGAGATAGTATACTGAGAAACCACCGAAGCTGGCACCTACACAACCCAGACGATCCTTGTCTACGTAAGGAAGATTGTTGGCAGCATCATCAATAGCTGAAAGATAATCGTTCATGCACTGGCCTGTCCAGTCGCCAGAAATCTCTTCGTTCCATGCGCTTCCGAAACCAGGGAGACCGCGGCGGTTTGGCAATACGACTACATAACCGTTGGCTGCCATGATCTGGATGTTCCAGCGGTAGCTCCAGAACTGGCTTACCGGACTCTGAGGACCACCCTCGCAGAAGAGAAGGGTAGGATACTTCTTGTTGGCATCGAAATTAGATGGCAACATGATCCATACCAGCATCTGCTTGCCGTCGGTAGTCTTTACCCAACGCTGCTCACACTTACCCAGATTCAACTGATTCAGAATATGGTCGTTCTCGCGGGTAATCTGCTCTACCTTGGTACTCTTGGCATCTTTGCCTGGAGTTACGATGTAGATATCAGTAGGATGACTCATGCTAGCCTTGGTAGCGAGAAGCTTGTTGCCGTTGTTGGCAAGCGAGATGCTTCCGTAGTCAGCCCACTCGTTGGTAATCTGCTTTATTTCGCCCTTGAAGTTAGCCTGATAGAGGTTCAGGGTTCCGTGCCATACGCCGATGAAGCTGAGGCTCTTGTTGTCCTTGTTCCATACGAAGCCCTCTACGTTAGAGTCGAACTTCTCTGATACATAGTTCTTCTTGCCGGTAGCGAGTTCGTAAACACAGAGGCGGTTGCGGTCGCTCTCGTAGCCATCGCGAGCCATGCTCTGCCAAGCGATGTACTTGCCGTCAGCAGAGAACTGAGGGTTTACGTCGTAACCCGGATTGTTCTTCAGATTCTCAGGAGCGTTGACAGCCTGGTTCTTCATGCTCTTGGTAGCATCAATCTTAGGCTCTACATAGCCAGCCTCCTTGCAGAGGTTCTTAGTCTCGCGCGTACCTATATTATATAGGTAGATATCAGAATCGGTAGAGATGGCATACTGAACGCCCTCCTTCTTACGGCAGGTATAGGCGATGGTCTTGGAATCCGGACTCCATGCCAGCTGCTCGATGCCACCGAATGGAGCCATAGGGCACTCGAATGGTTCATCCTTCAGGATGTCTTCGCCAGCGTTGATGGTACCGTCTTCAGCCACATCAGCCACGAAAGGATGGAGAAGGCTCTCTACGTAGTGGTCCCAGTGGCGATAGTTCATATCAGTTACGAGACGGCCGGTAGCCAATGGAAGATCAGAAGGATTCTCCTTGATGGTTCCGTGGTAAGGGAGTTCCTTGATGAGGATTACCTTCTTGCCGTCAGGAGAGAAGCGGAAGCCCTGGATGCCCAACTTGTCGTTGGTGAGCTGCTTTTTGCCTGTACCGTCAGGGTTCATGCTCCAGAGCTGTCCGTCGCGGATGAAGGCAATCTTCTGTCCGCCCTGAATCCAGGCAGCATCTGTTTCGCTCTTTGCATCGGTGGTCAATGCCTTCTGGTTCTTGCCGTTGGCATCCATGATGAAGAGCATCTGATGACCCTTGTTCTCCTTTACACTGTAGTAACCCACCTGGTACACCACCTGCTTGCCGTTAGGCGAAGCTTCGGCGCCACCGATACGTCCCATTGCCCAGAGAGCCTCAGGAGTCATCAGGTGGTTTTCTACCTTGATGTCATTTTTCTGAATCATAGTCTGTGCATCAGCAGCTGTGCCCATCGTGAGAGCCGCAGCAGCTAAAATCATAGCTTTAATCATGTTTCTAATTTTACTGTTATAATGTTGCTTTTTTGTTATGTATCCTATTGTCTTAAATCTGATCCAAAGCCTGCTTGATATCATCGAGGATGTCTTCTACATCTTCGATACCTACAGAGAGGCGAATCAGATCTGGCGCAACACCTGCTTCCTTCAGCTGCTCTTCGCTGAGCTGGCGATGGGTGTGACTGGCTGGATGGAGCACACAGGTGCGGGCATCGGCTACATGGGTTACGATGTTGATCATGTCGAGAGAATCCATAAACTTGATGGCTGTCTCGCGGTCTCCCTTCAATCCGAAGGCAATAACACCGCAGGTGCCGTTTGGCATATACTTCTGGGCAAGCGCATGATACTCATCGCCCTCCAGACCGCTATAATGAACCCAAGCCACACGCTCATCGTTCTGCAGGAACTCTGCCACCTTCTGTGCATTTGCACAATGCTGGCGCATACGGAGGTGGAGAATCTGAAGACCGAGGTTGAGGATGAATGAATTCATTGGGGCAGGGATGCTGCCGAGATCGCGCATCAGCTGAGCTACGAGTTTGGTGGTGTAGCCCATCTTGCCGAAAGCCTTCACATAGGTCAGACCATGGTAGCTGTCATCCGGTGTGCAGAGACCTGGGAACTTATCAGCATGAGCCATCCAGTCGAAGTTGCCGCTGTCTACTACCACGCCACCTACCTGTGAAGCGGTACCATCCATATATTTGGTAGTACTGTGGGTAACGATGTCGGCACCCCATTCGAATGGGCGGCAGTTGATAGGCGTAGCGAAGGTGTTGTCAACGATGAGAGGCACCCCATTCTTGTGAGCAATGCGTGCAAACTTCTCGATGTCGAGTACTGCGCAGCCCGGGTTGCTGATGGTTTCGCCGAAAACAACCTTGGTGTTAGGGCGGAAAGCCTTCTGGATTTCTTCTTCGCTATCGTTCGGATTCACGAAAGTACACTCAATGCCGAGCTTCTTCAGGGTTACGCCGAAGAGATTGAAGGTACCACCATAAATCTCATTAGATGTAACGATATGGTCGCCCGCTTCGCAGATGTTGAATACTGCATAGAAGTTGGCAGCCTGACCGCTGCTGGTTAATACGGCTCCCACGCCACCTTCGAGTTCGGCAATCTTCTTAGCCACAACATCGTTGGTAGGGTTCTGGAGACGGGTATAGAAGTAGCCTTCCTTCTTCAGGTCGAAGAGCATAGCCATCTCCTCAGAGTTGTCATACTTGAAAGTAGTGCTTTGATAAATTGGCACTTCAATCGGTTCGCCGTTCTTTGGCTCATAGCCTCCCTGCACGCAGATAGAGGCGGTACGTAAATTCTTTTTCATTTGTCGGTTATGTTTTCTTTTAAACTTCATGTTTTTGCGATATGACATGTTATGCTGCCCATTGCAAGATGCAAAGATACGGCAAATCCTTGAGAATTAAGAATAATTTGCGTAAAACATTGTTCTATAGCCAGTTTTTTTTGTACTTTTGCAGTCAAATTTGCAAAATAATAGCGATATAGTTTTATTTAAAGTAGTATGAAGATAGGTTTCGATAACGAGAAGTATCTGAAGATTCAGTCAGAACACATCAAGGAGAGAATCTCACAGTTTGACGGAAAGCTTTACCTCGAATTGGGCGGTAAACTTTTTGACGATCATCATGCCAGCAGAGTTTTGCCGGGTTTCCAGCCTGACAGCAAACTGCGCATGTTCCAGAAAATCAGCGATAGCATCGAGATTGTTATCGTGATTAGTGCAGCCGATATAGAGAAGAACAAGAAGCGTGCCGACTTGGGCATTACTTACGATGAGGACGTGTTGCGTCTTCGTGGTGAGTTCCAAAACCGTGGTTTCATGGTGGGTTCTGTTGTCATCACTCATTATAATGGCCAGCCTGCCGCCATCGCCTTCAAACAGCGTTTGGAGCGCGAGGGCATCAAGACTTACTGCCATTATCTCATCGAGGGCTATCCTCACAACGTGAGTCTGATTGCCTCTGACGAGGGCTTCGGTCAGAACGATTATGTTGAAACAGAGCGTCCGCTGGTTATTGTTACTGCGCCGGGTCCTGGCAGCGGTAAGATGGCGGTTTGCCTGAGTCAGCTTTATAATGAGAACAAGCGTGGTGTGCATGCCGGCTACGCCAAGTTTGAGACATTCCCTGTGTGGAATCTCCCATTGAAGCATCCTGTGAACATTGCATACGAGGCTGCTACTGCCGATCTGAACGATGTGAATATGATTGACCCGTTCCATCTGGAGGCTTACAACAAGATAGCCATCAACTATAACCGTGATGTAGAGATTTATCCTGTGCTCAATGCGCTGTTCGAGGGTATCTATGGTAGCAATCCATACAAGTCGCCTACGGATATGGGTGTGAACATGGTAGGTTTCTGTATCTCTGATGATGAGGCTTGCTGCGAGGCATCCAAGAATGAGATTGTCCGCCGTTATTATGCGGCTACCAACAAGATGGCGGCTGGTGCTTGCAATGAAGATGAGATCAATAAGATTCAGATGCTCTTCAATCAGGCTAAGATTACTACTGATTACCGCAAGGTGACGGTAGCTGCCAAGAATCATAAGAAGGAGACGGGTCATACCTCTTCTGCCATTGAGTTGGAGGATGGTACCATTATCTGCGGTCATAGCAGCGAGTTGCTGGGCTGTAGTGCAGCCTTGCTCCTGAATGTTACCAAGCACTTGGCTGGTATCGACCATGAATTGAAGCTGATTCCTCAGTCGATGATTGAGCCTATCCAGCATACCAAGGTGAATTATCTCGGTGGTCACAATCCTCGTCTTCATACGGATGAGGTTTTGGTAGCTCTTTCTGTTCTTTCAGAGAATGATGAGAACTGCAGGAAGGCATTGGAGCAGTTGCCTAAGCTTCGCGGCTGTCAGGCTCATTGCACCGTGATGCTGAGTGATGTAGACCAGAAAATCTTCAAGAAGCTCGGTGTGAATATCACTTGCGAGCCGGTATTGAAGAAGTAAATTTGCTTAAAATAAAATACCCCCGAAAAGGTATAATTTATAATATCATTTAACAAATTATACCTTTTCGGGGGTAATGTTATGCGTTTGTGGCTGGAGTAACTCCTGTTACATTAGCTAGTGTGTCACGGATAAAACCATTGATGGTTGTTCCTGCTTGCATTGCCATCATCGCAATACGACTATGGATTTCAGGAGTGATGCGGATATTTAAGTTGCCACTATAAGGTACACGAGGTGCCTTTCCATTGGCTTTACATAAGGCAAGATAGTCATCTATTGCGCCTTCAAAATCCTTGCGTAATTCATTAACGTCTTGACCTTCGTAGGTAATCATATCCTTGCTCATTCCTAGAACCTTACCATATAGGCAATTGTCCTCCTCGCTATAATCTACGCTACCCGTATAACCTTTGTATTTTAATAATCCCATATTATATTCCTCCTATTTGTTTATATATCCATTAGCTTTTAGAAATGTGAATACTTGTTTCATAACATATCCTTTGATAATATTTGAAGGATGAGGCTTATGCATGATGTAGCTATTGCCATCTTTGTCATTGACAAATATGACTCTTGAACCAGAAGTTGATCCTTTGTTTTCCTGATGGAACCCATAGCAGGAAAATACACTGACTATTTCGTCGAAAGTGAAATCTTTCGGCAGGCTATAGAAGCGTTTCAAAAGTTTATCTTTCTTGTTCATTTTCCACATTCTTTATGTATCCGACTGCAAATGTAACTAAAAATAGTTACACAGCCAAGTATTTGGAGCTTTTTAACAATCTTTTCCTGGCTTTTAGTATGTAATCCTACAAAAAAAGCGTAATGAACACCTTTTCCGGGTAATCCATTACGCTTTCATTTTTATCTGGTAATCTTTATTTTCCGAGATTGTTCTTTTTCTCGTTCAGTTCTGCCTGCTTGCGCATCATCTCTTCCTGCTGCTTGCGCTGCATCTCCTGGAGAGCCTGCATTCTTGCCATCAGGCCGCTTGCCTTCTTAGGGTTGTTCTTGTTCTCCTGATAGCGCTTCTCAAGGATGGCGAGGAGTTTCTCGTCGTCGGTAGTCTTGCGCAGGGTCCACATGATAGCGGCACTGAAGAACAATGAGATGAAGTAGTAGAAGTTCAGACCGGCTGAGTAGTCATTGAACATGAAGAAGAACATCAATGGCATGAGATACATCATCCACTGCATCATCTTCATCTGCTCTGCCTGCTGACCTACCATCTGGTCGCGCTGCTGACGCATGGTCATCCAAGAGTACAACAGGTTGGCTACACAGAACAGGATACAGGTCAAACTCAAGTGGTCGCCAATCAGCCAGATGTTGGTGTTCCATTCGATGATTGGGTCGAAGGTACTCAAGTCGTTCATCCACAAGAACTTCTCACCACGAAGCTGGATGGCATTAGGCACGAAGTTGAACATCGCAACCCAAACCGGCATCTGAATCAGCATAGGCAAGCAACCGGATAATGGGCTTACACCATACTTGGCATATTCTGCCATCATCGCCTGCTGCTTCTGCATCTGGTCCTCAGGCTTGTTATACTGAGCTGTAGCAGCTTCGAGTTTTGGTTTCAGCACGCGCATCTTGGCTGAACTCATGTAGCTCTTCTTCACCATAGGGTAGGTGATGAGCTTGAGGAGCAAGGTAATGAGAATCAATACGATACCCATTGGGAACACGTTGCTCAACCAGTCGAATACGTAGAGTGTGAAGAAACGGTTGATCCAGCGGATGATAGGCCATCCCAGGTATACGAGCTTTTGGAATTCCAAGTCCTTGCCGAAGGTACTTTCCTTCTCGGTATTCTTCAGAATCTGGAAGTCGTTAGGACCGAAGTAGAACTCAAACTCAGATGCCTTCTTACCGGTTGGGTCGAAAGCTGTCTTCATCTTAGCCTGGAACTGCTTCAGATAGCCCGAACCCTTCTCCTGAGGGATAGAGGTCATGAATGCATCCTTCTCGAAGTTATCCTTAGCTACGATGATGGCAGAGAAGAACTGGTTCTTGAAAGATACCCAGTCGATGGTTTCTTCTATCTTCTCGTCAATCTTCTCGCTACCTTCGTTGAGGTGGTCGGTACCGCCTTCTGCATTATGGTAGGTGAGGGTAGTGTAACGGTTTTCGAACATGAAACCACGTTCCTGCTGGCGTGCCTTGTCGCTCCAGTCAACATCCATCTTATTATAATTAGGTGAGAACAGACCCGCCATGCCATTTGCCTGCAGGCTCATGTGCAGCATGTAGTCATTGCCCAATGTATAAGTCAGGGTGAGCGTCTTGCCTTCACCAGCCACAGCGGTCATGGTGACAGACTTGTCGGTCACGTTGGATGGAGTGAAGTAGAGATTGCTGGTGATGATGTTGGCTTCTTTAGCCTCGAGCATGAACTTGAGGCTCTGGTCGTTACCGTCGAAGAGGGTTACGTCCTTGGCATCAGCCGAACCGTCTTTCACCTGCAGGTTGTGTCCCACATAGCCCTTGATGACAGCCTTCTCTACAGTAGCACCCTTGGTGTTGAGTGTTAATTCTACCTTCTCGTTTTTCAATACAATCTTCTTAGCCTGGCCTTTGAGTGCCGAATAGAAGAGGGCGGTTGAGTCTGCCTCAACCTTTGCTTTGGCATTAGTCTGGCGCTTAGCAGCGGCAGCCTTGCTGGCCTTTTCCATCTCGGCATGTTTAGCCTTGGCGATGGAGTCCTGAACGAATGCCGTTCTCTGTTCTTCGGCAGATGGCTGGTTATACCAGCTAAAGCCAATCAGCACTACGGCAATCAGGAGGAAACCGATAATGTTGTTCTTGTTCATTTTTAAAATTTGAAATTAAAGGAGTAAAGGGGATTACTCCTTTAACTCCTAATATTTACTTTTTGTTTTCTATTGCTGTCTTTACGAAATCCATGAAAAGTGGATGTGGTTTCAGCACCGTACTCTGGTATTCAGGATGATACTGTGTACCTACGTACCACTTCAAGCCTGGGATTTCTACGATTTCTACCAGGTCGCTCTCAGGGTTTCTGCCTACGCACATCATGCCGTTCTTCTCGAATTCCTGCTGGAACTCGTTGTTGAACTCATAGCGGTGGCGATGGCGTTCCTGAATATGCTCCTTCTTATAGATATTGAACACGCGTGAACCCTGTTTCAGCACACACTCGTAAGCACCGAGACGCATGGTTCCACCCATGTTTGATATGTTCTTCTGCTCCTCCATGATGTCGATGACATTGTGTGGAGTCTTCTCGTCCATCTCGCGTGAGTTGGCATCCTTGTAACCCAATACGTTGCGGGCAAACTCGATGACCATCATCTGCATACCCAGGCAGATGCCGAAGGTAGGGATGTCGTGGGTGCGGGTATAGTGGGCGGCGATAATCTTGCCCTCGATGCCTCGCTGGCCGAAACCTGGGCAGATGACGATACCGTCCTGTCCCTTCAGCTGTTCTGCCACGTTCTCTTCTGTGAGATATTCTGAGTTGATGAAGGTAATCTTCACCTTGTGGTCGTTGTAGGTACCGGCATGCGAGAGACTCTCGCGGATACTCTTGTATGCATCCTGCAGGTCGTACTTGCCTACGAGACCGATGTTTACCACCTCTGTAGCCTTGTTTCTGCGGTCGAGGAATGTCTTCCAAGGACCCAGTGCAGGTGTTTCGCCGATAGGCTCGCCCATCTTGCGGAGGATGGCGGTGTCGAGGCCCTGGTTCTGCATGTTTACAGGCACCTCGTAGATGCTAGGAAGGTCTTCGCTCTGAATCACACAGTCCAGGTCTACGTTACAGAAGCTGGCTACCTTCTTCATGATTCCCTCTTCGAGATGTTTCTCGGTGCGGAGAATCAGGATATCTGGCTGAATACCTACGCTCTGCAGTTCCTTCACAGAGTGCTGGGTAGGCTTTGTCTTCAACTCGCCTGCTGCCTTCAGATAAGGCACATAGGTAAGGTGAACGTTGATGGCGTTCTTGCCCAGCTCCCATTTCAGCTGTCGGATAGCCTCCATGTAAGGGGCGCTCTCTATGTCGCCGATGGTTCCGCCAATCTCGGTAATCACGAAGTCATAGTGATACTTCTTGCCGAGCAGCTTCACGTTGCGCTTGATCTCGTCGGTGATGTGAGGCACCACCTGGATGGTTTTGCCGAGATAATCGCCACGACGCTCCTTGTCGATGACTGCCTTGTAGATACGACCAGTGGTGAGAGAATTCGCTTTTGTAGTCTGAATGCCGGTGAATCGCTCGTAGTGTCCGAGGTCGAGGTCGGTCTCCATACCATCTACCGTTACGTAGCACTCACCATGCTCATACGGGTTCAGCGTACCCGGGTCGATGTTGATGTATGGGTCAAACTTTTGGATAGTAATGTTGTAACCTCTTGCTTGAAGAAGTTTACCGATGGATGAAGATATGATTCCTTTACCCAAAGAAGAAACCACACCACCAGTTACGAAGATGTACTTTGTTTCAGCCACGATATTTATAATTTAAATTAGAATTATTTGGGTGCAAAGTTACGACATTTTTGTGAAATGAGCAAAAATATTTCTAATAAAGGGCATAGATTTATGAATTATTTATTACCTTTGTGCCCAAATTTATAAAATTAAGGTATGAAAATAAAATTTGGATTACTCGTTCTTGCGTTCCTTTCGGCTCTGACGCCTGTTTCTGCCCAGCGCAAATTGAAGAAGGTGGCGCCCGGAGAGGCATCGAAGAACAGGTTGGCTGAAATCTATGCAGACTCGCTCTTGATGTGCCGTCAGCGCATCGATTCCATGAAGATGGATTCCGGGGACAGCAGATATGCCCAGCTCTTTACGCCGCTCACCTTCTATCATGGGCCGGCAGCCCGCATGTTGCGACTCAAGCCTCAGAATGGGGTGAAGGATTCGCTCGGAACGATGCTCGACCAGACGCTGATGGAGGTATATCTCAAGCGTCCCGACCTGGTGCGCAATACAGAGTCTCATCTCAAGGAGGTGGGAGCACCGCTGGCTGCGCAGAGCAAACCGAAGAAGAATCATCCTGACATCGTAGAGCAGGTGGCTCCGAAGGCGATTGAGGTAGATGCGGCTCCGATGGACATCGTCATCACCCGTCCTAACTTCTGGACCATAGGTGGCGATTATTATCTGCAGTTCCTGCAAAACTATGTTTCTGACAACTGGTATAAGGGTGGTGAGAGCAATTATTCGGTGCTCGGAAGAGTGACGATGTTTGCCAACTACAATAACAAGCAGAAGATAAAATGGGATAATAAGGTGGAGATGCGCCTGGGTTATCAGACTTCGAAGGGTGATACGGTTCATACGCTGAAAACGAGCGACGATATGATCCGATACACCGGAAAGCTCGGTCTGCAGGCTTCCAGAAAGTGGTATTATACCATCCAGCTGATTGGCCAGACTCAGTTTACGCATGGTTACAAGAGTAATGACAAGACGGTTTATTCCGATTTCTTCTCGCCATTCAATCTGAACCTCTCTGTCGGTATGGATTATAATGTAGACTGGTTCAATCACCGCCTGAAGGGTAGTGCCCATCTGGCTCCTCTGGCTTTCAACTGGAAGTATGTGGGCAGGGCTTCGCTGGCTACGCGGTACGGACTGGATGAGGGGAAGCATGGCATGACCGATTACGGTTCTGAGTGTACCTTCGACCTGTCGTGGCAGATAGCGGATAATATTAAGTGGAAGACCCGTCTCTGGGGATACACCACTTACAAGCGTGCTGAAATAGAGTGGGAAAACACCATTACCTTCCAGTTTAACCGCTATATTTCTACCAACATCTTCCTCTATCCGCGTTTCGACGATGGTGTGAAGCGAAAGGACGACCAGAGCTACTGGCAGTTTAAGGAATTCATGTCAGTAGGATTCTCTTATTCGTTCTAAGATAAGTAGTTGACAGTAAACACAATAAAGGCTCGTTCCTGTAGCAGGAGCGAGCCTTTGTTGTATCTGTTAGAATCGGAAGCAAACCTCGGCATCTGCCATGGAGTAATTATGCTTTGCGAGTGTCTTGTCGTTGATGAGCGCATACTCGGTAAGGATAGAGATTCGCTTGCCGATGTGGAAGTTCAAACCTGCCTCATACTGGGTTCTCTGCATGTTGCTCTTGCCGTTAGGCTGATACATGTCGTAACGCGCCTTCACGTCGATACGGCTGTTCTTTGGCAGCTGAGCCAATGGGGCGATAACCAATCCGTATACACCCTGTGCCTTGTCGCCGATTTTTGCATTCAGATTGCAGTCCTTGGCGTTGGCATCGTTGAAGTTGGTGATGCTCTTAGCAAAAGCCTTGCCGGTAGAGTGGATATATTCGGAGCGAACGGTCCAGCCATCCTGCTTGTATTCGAATGAGAAGGCATAGCGGTTTTGGCTGAGCTTGCGAACGCCAGAGCGTTCCTGAATGTCGGCAGTATAGGAGGCATCATGCTCGTCGGTCCAGGTTCCCTTTCTTGCATAAGAACCGGTCCATCCGAAGGCACCAATGCGCATGCCGCTTACAGGCATTACCCATACACCACCAATCACATTCTTCTGCTGGTCAACGTCCTTGGTATTGGTTCCCTGTCCGTTGAATACACCAATCTGATAGTGCAGCAGGTTTCTGCCGTTGGCATTCTTGAGAAAATCGCCCTGGAACTGAAGACCGATGTCACGGCCGTTGGATGCATGTTCTCCGGCACGGTCGCTGAAACCAGCCAGCTTGCTCACGTTCTGTGAATATCCCATGAAGCCCTGGTCGATAGGGTGCATCGGATTCTCAAAGGTGAACGGGTTCTTGAACTGACCGATCTTCACCTTGAAGTATTCATATTTCTGCCATTCTGCAAACAGATCCACCATTCTCGGACTGGAACCGAGGGTAGAGGTGTTGCCGTTGAACTGAATCTGAGTCTTCCAGTAGAAGTTGCCTGCTATGCGACCTTCGAGAGAGATACGCGCCATACGGATGTTGAATGAGTTGGATTCAGCATCTTTCTGTCCGCTGTACTGATACTGGGTTATTCCATAACCCGACAATTTCACGTTGCTCAACCATGATGGTATTTCGATGGTCTGCTTCTGCTGGGCGCTGGCTGAGACCGAAGCTGCAGCCATGAGCGCCATGATGATGGCTTTCTTCATCTTGTTTCTATTTTGATTTCTAGGTTTATCTCTTTTCGAGCAATACCACGTTCTCTACGTGAGGGGTATGAGGGAACATATCCACCGGCTGTACGGCAGCTACCTTATACTCCGCATCCATCAGCTGCAGGTCGCGAGCTTGGGTTGCCGGGTTGCAGCTTACGTATACGATGCGCTTTGGTGCTGCATTCAGGATGACGTTTATTACGTCTGGGTGCATTCCGGCACGTGGAGGGTCGGTGATGATGACGTCAGGTCGACCATGCTGTGCGATGAAATCGTTGGTCAGGATATCCTTCATGTCGCCTGCATAGAAGAGGGTGTTCTCGATGTTGTTCACCTGAGAGTTCACCTTGGCATCCTCTATGGCCTCTGGCACGTACTCGATACCGATTACCTTCTTTGCCTTGTGAGCCACGAAGTTGGCGATGGTTCCGGTTCCGGTATAGAGGTCGTAAACCAGCTCATCTCCGGTAAGGTTGGCAAACTCGCGGGCCACGCAGTAGAGGTGGTAAGCCTGCTCGGTATTGGTCTGGTAGAAACTCTTCGGACCCACCTTGAACTTCAGGTCTTCCATCAGTTCGTAGATATGGTCGTTGCCCTTGAAGAGGCTGAGCTCCAGGTCGTTGATGGTATCGTTTCCCTTCTGGTTGTCTACATACATGAGCGATGTAATCTGAGGGAACTTGTCAGCCACCTGCTGCATCAGCTCCAATGCTCTCTGCTCATCGCCCTCCTCATCGTAGTGGAACTGGAAGACGAGCATCCACTCTCCGGTGTTCGAATTACGGATCATCATGTTGCGGAGCAAACCGTGCTGCTCGCGGAGATCGTAGAAGGTATAGTCGTGAGAATCAGCATATTCGAATACGAAGTTGCGGATTTCGTTGCAGAGGTCATCCATCAGCCAACACTTCCTGATAGGATAAATCTTGTCGAAGGCTCCGGTGATATGGAAACCGATGGCGTTCTGGGCGTGGCGCTCCTTGAGTGATGTTACGGTATCATCCTCTTTCTGAGGGAGCTGAGCCAGTTCCTCGGCGGTGAACCATCGCTTGTTGCTGCATCCGAACTCTATCTTGTTGCGGTACTCCTGAGTCTTCACGCTGCCCATGATAGGGCGAAACTCAGGGAGTTCAATCTTTCCAATGCGGGTGAGCTGGTCTTCCACCTGCTTCTGCTTCGCCTTGATCTGCTCCTCGTAAGGCAGGTTCTGCCATTTGCATCCGCCGCAGATGCCGAAGTGCTCGCACATAGGCTCCTGTCGCACCTCGCTCTTCTTGATGAAGCGAACCACCTTGGCTTCGCAATACTTATGTTTCTTCTTTACTACCTGCAAGTCGACAACATCTCCTGGCACACAGAAAGGTACGAAGATGACCTGCTCATCTACGCGTGTGATGCACTTACCCTCGGCTGCTACTGCCTCGATGGTGATGTTCTCTAACAGAGGTAATGGTTTACGTTTTCTTGCCATAATAATGTTTTGTATTTTTTTATGGGTGCAAAGATACTGCAATTTTATGAGAAATGCAAGAGTTGTCCCAAATTATTTGCGAGTAAAGGTAAAAAGGCGATTAAAGGTAAAAAAGTAAAAAGATTATCTGGCGATAACAAAAGTAACAAAAGTAACAGGTAATATTCTGTGGTTGTAAAGGGATGAAATGTGAATGTGAATGTGAATTTGAAATGTAAGTGAAGAAAACGGACTGTCATGTGTATCCTTTTGTCGAGGCTGTTTATTGATGATTTTTGATAGTATATATTTTAATTGTGCGTACGCGCGTACCTTATTATATTATAGAATTAAATGATATAATATCATTACATGCATTCTTTTTTCTTTGCTTTTTCTGGTTGTCGCATCATTGAAATTTTCTTTTTCACTTTTCTCTTTTTCATTTTGTGCATTGCATTTACATTTCAAATTCACATTCACTTTCACATTTTTACATCAGAGGTCACCTGTTACTTTTGTTACTTTTGTTATCGCCAGATAATCTTTTTACTTTTTTACCTTTTTACTTTTTTACCTTTAAACGCCCTTTTACCTTTAAATTGCGTCCCGATGCAGCCGTTTCTACGTCGCGACGTGTCTGGCGCTGCGTCGCGACGTGTCTGGCGCTACGTCGTGACGCAGTTTCGGGCGCATCGGGAGGGGGTAAAAAACATCAGAATGCAGGCTGCAATCCCGAGAGACGCACTTTCAGATTCGTCAAATATCTTTCTATCGTATACGGGATTGTTAATTTTCTGCCCGTGTGTGCGTCAACAGTATAAAATGTAATCTCGGGATAGCAAAAAAGCGTATAAAAGTTTGGTAGTATCAAATAAAAATCGTATCTTTGCATTACAAATAATAATTAGCAACGTAAAACGAAATAAAATATATACCTATAACAATTATGAACGAAAAAAGAGTTTATACATTCGGAAACGGAAAAGCAGAAGGCAATGCCCAAATGCGAGAAGTACTTGGTGGTAAAGGCGCGAACCTTGCCGAAATGAACCTGATTGGTGTACCTGTTCCTCCAGGTTTCACCATTACAACAGACACTTGTAATGAATATTATGAAGTGGGTGAGGAAAAAATCAAAGAACTTCTTCAGGACGAAGTGATGGCTGCTGTGGCTCATACTGAGGCATTGATGAACAGCAAATTCGGTTCTGTAGAGAATCCACTCCTCGTATCAGTACGTTCGGGTGCTCGTGCATCTATGCCTGGTATGATGGATACCATCCTCAACCTCGGTTTGAATGACGAAGTAGCTGAGGGATTGGTCAAGAAGACCGGTAACCCTCATTTCGTATACGATTCATATCGCCGTTTCGTACAGATGTACGGTGACGTCGTTATGGGATTGAAGCCTGTAAACAAGGAAGATATCGACCCATTTGAGGCTATCATCGAAAAGGTGAAGGAAGAGCAGGGCGTTACACTTGACAAGGACCTCTCTGTAGAGTCGCTCAAGAAGCTCGTTGAACTCTTCAAGGCTGCCATCAAGGAGCAGACCGGTCAGGATTTCCCTACCAACCCAATCGATCAGCTCTGGGGCGCTATCTGCGCTGTGTTCCGTTCTTGGATGAACGAGCGTGCTATCCTCTACCGCAAGATGGAAGGTATTCCTGATGAGTGGGGTACTGCCGTATCTGTCATGGCGATGGTATTCGGTAACATGGGCGATACATCTGCTACTGGTGTTTGCTTCTCACGTGACGCTGGTAATGGTGAGAATCTCTTCAATGGTGAGTACCTGATCAATGCACAGGGTGAGGACGTTGTAGCTGGTATCCGTACACCACAGCAGATTACAAAGATTGGTTCTCAGCGTTGGGCTGAGCGTGCCGGTATTTCTGAGGAGGAGCGCGTAGCTAAGTATCCTTCTATGGAAGAGGCTATGCCTGAACTCTACAAGGAGCTCGACGCTCTCCAGGATAAGCTGGAGCACCACTATCACGATATGCAGGACATGGAGTTCACCGTACAGGAAGGTAAGCTCTGGTTCCTCCAGACTCGCAATGGTAAGCGTACAGGTACAGCCATGGTGAAGATTGCTATGGATCTTCTCCACGAGGGTATGATTGATGAGAAGACTGCTATCCTCCGCTGTGAGCCTCAGAAGCTCGATGAACTTCTGCATCCTGTATTCGATAAGCTGGCTCTCTCTAAGGCTAAGGTTATCACACAGGGCCTCCCTGCATCTCCAGGTGCTGCCTGCGGTCAGATCGTATTCCACGCTGACGATGCTCAGGAGTGGCACGAGGACGGCAAGAAGGTTATCATGGTTCGTATCGAAACATCTCCAGAAGACCTCGCTGGTATGTCAGCTGCTGAGGGTATCCTTACCGCTCGTGGTGGTATGACTTCTCACGCTGCCGTTGTAGCCCGTGGTATGGGTAAGTGCTGTGTATCAGGTGCCGGCTCTATCAACGTTGACTACAAGACTAAGACTGTTGAGATTGAAGGCGTAGTTTACAAGGAGGGTGATTACATCTCTCTGAACGGTACTACAGGTCAGGTTTACGCAGGACAGATTGAGACAAAGGCTGCAGAACTTTCAGGCGACTTCAAGGAGCTGATGGATCTCTGCGACAAGTATACAAAGATGGAAATCCGTACCAATGCAGATACTCCACACGATGCTGAGGTAGCCCGTGCATTCGGTGCCAAGGGTATCGGTCTGACACGTACTGAGCACATGTTCTTCGATGATCAGAAGATTGTAGCTATGCGTGAGATGATTCTGGCAGACTCTGTTGAGGGTCGTGAGAAGGCTCTTGCCAAGCTCCTCCCATATCAGAAGGCTGACTTCTACGGCATTCTCAAGGCAATGGATGGTTGCCACGTGAACATCCGCTTGCTCGACCCACCTCTCCACGAGTTCGTACCTCACGATTTGGCTGGTCAGGAGACCATGGCTAAGGAGATGGGCGTAAGTGTAGAGGAAATCAAGAAGCGTGTAAACTCTCTGGCAGAGAACAACCCAATGCTCGGTCATCGCGGTTGCCGTCTCGGTATCACATTCCCAGAGATTACAGCTATGCAGACCCGTGCCATCCTCGGTGCAGCTTGCGAGTTGAAGAAGGAGGGTTACAACCCATGCCCAGAAATCATGGTTCCGCTCATCGGTACCGTTCAGGAGCTCAAGCAGCAGAAGGCTATCATCCTCGCTACTTCTAAGGAGGTATTCGCTGAGTACGGCGTAGAGGTAGAATTTGAGATTGGTACCATGATTGAGATTCCTCGTGCTGCCCTTACAGCAGGTCAGATTGCAGAAGAGGCTCAGTACTTCTCATTCGGTACTAACGACTTGACACAGATGACCTTCGGTTATTCTCGTGACGACATCGCTTCATTCCTCCCTGCATACATGGAGAAGAAGATTCTGAAGGTTGACCCATTCCAGGTTCTCGACCAGGAGGGTGTTGGTCAGCTCATCAAGATGGCAGTAGAGAATGGTCGTGCTACCCGTCCTAACCTCCGCACAGGTATCTGCGGTGAGCATGGTGGTGAGCCTTCATCAGTTAAGTTCTGTGCTAAGGTTGGCATGAACTACGCATCCTGCTCTCCATTCCGCGTGCCAATCGCCAGACTTGCTGCGGCGCAGGCTGCTGTAGAGGAATAACAACAGATAGTTGTAAATCAATAGGTTAAGAGGAAAGTCCTTGTTTTAAGGGCTTTCCTCTTAATTCGTTTATATCAATAGTAGCACTACAATGATACAAATGATACTCTTTGTTTAGAAATGTTTTTGAGAAATTTATATTGATGTTTAGAACGTGTTTAGAAGAATATGGCAACATTTAAAGTAGTAGTACAGAAACAGAGAAATGACGGATTCTATGCCGTATATATAAGAGTCACACACAACAGAGGTGTGAAGTATTTGAGAACAGATAAGATTGTTGACGCAAAAGGCATCAACAAGAAGAACAAAGAGGTTAAAGACCCTTTTGTTCTTCAAGCCTGTTCCAACAAAATTGCCCATTTTGCAGAAATGCTGAATAAGGTGGAGATAAGGAAATGGGATGTCCATGATGTAGTGGCTTATCTGGAGAAGGGTACTGATGATGTATGCTTCTCTGACTATGCTAGAAAATATCACGATGATATGTATAATAGTGGTCACGAGCGAAATGCTCGTAACTATGAACTGGCATACCAGCATCTTGAAAGATACACCGGAACCAACAAACTGATGTTCTCACAGCTCACTTCTCATCTTATAAATGGATGGATCAAGTCACTGGAAAAGACAGCCAGAGCTAAAGAAATGTACCCGGTTTGCATAAGACAGATATTCAAACAAGCATTGATTGACTTCAATGACTATGACAGTGGTGTTATTCGTATAACAACCAATCCCTGGATAAAGATTAAAATACCGAAAGCAGATGTTCCGGAGAAGAAGGCTATCACAATGGAGAAAGCCAGGGAATTTTTCTCTGCCCCACTCCCGGAGAGTGACAGGAAAAAACCTTTGGCTGAGATGGGAAGAGACGTAGCTATGATGGTCATGTGCCTTGCCGGTATGAATACGGTAGATATCTACCTGCTCAAAAAGGAAGACTATAAGGATGGCATCATAGCTTATGAGCGTGCAAAAACAAAGAATGCTAGAAGTGATAATGCTTACATCGAAATGAGAGTTCCTGGTATATTGCTTCCGATATTTGACAAGTATATGGATAAAACGTCTTCTCCATATCTTTTTGATTTTCATCAGCGCATGTCAACAAGTGACAGTTTCAACGCTAATGTTAATGTCGGAATACGTCAGATTTGCGAGAAAACGCTAGGATTGGCTCATGGCAAGACTTATTGTGTCTATACTTTTCGCCATACTTGGGCAACTGTTGCTCAAAATGAGTGTGGTGCTACCTTATCTGATGTTGGTTTTGCGATGAACCACTCTGATAAAAATAGGGTTACACGTACTTATGTAAAGATAGACTTTTCTCCTGCCTGGGCATTAAACGAGAAGGTGATAAATAAGATATTCTTTACAGAAGATAAAACTACACGACATAATCATGATGAGAAGGATCCAAAGCAGTTTACCAGATTCTCATATAAGCAACTCATTAAGGGTACTTTGTATTTTAGAGGCAAGGTTCTTGCTCAGGTTGAAGATGTTGGATATAATAATGTAAATGAAATTATTAAAGAATTGATGTCTCGGATTCCAGAAACGATACCATCTAAGACGTTGGTTCAGATTCGTATTGAAAACAAGGATAAAAACGAAACTCAGGATTATACAAGAGAGGTTAAATAAAATAGGGATGGATTTTTTCTAAAAAAGTCATCCATCTGCCGAGTGGATGACTTTTTTTGTTTTTCCTAGCAGCTCCTTCATCGGTCGCAGCCTTCCGGTTGAACCATTCAGCTTCACCGGTGCAATAGGTATCTCCGATGGTTGTTGTTTTGGCGCAAATAGTGGCTATTATGCTAGGTCGTTTTGTTTTTATGCCATATAGCGGCTATTTGGTTATATCTATTTATATATATTGTTATTGTGTTATATAGCTATATACTTATATTTCTATATAGGTATTGTGCTATTTGTCTATTGCTTTATTGCATGCTTACAGTATGGGGGTATTACTTTCTTTATATCTATATTTTATTTTTGTTCCTTACTTCGACCTCTATTTTTTATGATAGTGGTTGCCGTCTCTCTATCATCTGGCTTTTTACGGTGCAAAGGTATGGTGGTTCTGTCAGATACCAAACACCAGGCGATGCCTTATTCGGCTAAAACTTTTCCGGAATGCCTTCCACAAATGTTGCACATTTGGGTTTTCCAAAAAACTTTCTACCGAATTGTTTGGTGTTCTGACTCTTGGAACCACCATCTCTTAATGCACGTAAAAAGGCTATATGATGACGAGATGACGGAATGATAAAAAAAATATCGGATTGAAAGGAACAAAAAACCGTAAAAGGCAACGAATCCTCAAATCCAGAATAAATTTTATGTTGAACCATTTAAAATTTTAGAGTATGAATGTAAATAATGCTATTAATGTATTTAAGAACATCGTTGGTGTCGAGGTTGCGACTATCCAAGACGTAGTAAAGGCACAAAGTGCAGGTCTTTATATTACTGGTAAAGATGGATGGGGGTATGATTACGACATCGAGGATGAAGAGGACGGTGAAAAAAGAACTCCAACCGAGCAAGAAATCTTCGACCGCATCACCAAGGCACTTGCAACCGGAGAAAAGGTTTACGCATGCATGACGCTTGCCAATGATTTGTGCGTGACAAAGGACACTAACACAATAATACAGAGTAACTTTTTTGTTAATCAGAAAGTATACACTATGCATAAAAATAAGATTATGAAGGGCGAAATCATCTATCTTTCTCTTTCACGTGGCAAATCAAAAGGAGAAGCACACAATGCTCTTCTAGGTGATATGGCTGAAAAGTTGTACTACTTTATTGGTTTCTACTTCACAAGAGGAAATACCCCTAAGATGAGTGACTCGGAAAAAGAGGATATTATTGACAAGATTCGCTCTTTGGCTATGGATGATTACGTAGTATTGAAGACAGAAAAGGGTGAATATCTTCCTAGACTTGTCAAAGAGATTTTTGAAAGTAAGGAGACTCTTGTAGAGAACTTAATGGAGAAAAACTAAATGGTGGAGAGAGACGGCATTGATAATGTAATCTTTTTGGTAAAAATATAAATGATAGGAATCTGGGGGTGTAAATTAAACTGTGTCAAGGCTTGTTCTTAACTTTCATTCCCACTCCC
>OGPV01000458.1_pt1 | contig 31996 bp, 24 predicted proteins | sample 1553001 | NCBI WGS metagenome assembly OGPV01 (sample SAMEA2580268, study PRJEB22360) | human gut metagenome | biome: human gut; feature: human-associated habitat; material: faeces | place: Denmark | collected 2008/2010
TGATTTAAGAGATGGTAACCAGGCACTTATCGAGCCGATGAGTCTTGATGAGAAGTTAGAGTTTTTCCAGATGCTTGTAGATATAGGTTTTAAAGAAATTGAAGTAGGATTTCCTGCAGCATCTGAAACAGAATATATTTTTATGAGAACTCTTATTGAAAGGGATATGATTCCGGATGATGTAACTGTCCAGGTGCTTACACAGGCAAGAGAACATATTATAAGAAAGACCTTTGAGGCTGTAAAGGGAGCACCTCATGCAGTAATACATCTTTATAATTCAACCTCAGTGGCACAGCGCGAACAGGTATTCCGTAAGGATAAGGAGCAGATTAAGCAGCTCGCCATTGACGGAGCAAAGCTTTTAAAAAAACTTGCTGATGAGACAGAAGGTAATTTTTCATTTGAGTACAGCCCTGAAAGCTTTCACGGAACGGAAGTTGATTATGCGGTGGATGTATGTAACGCGGTTCTTGATGTATGGAAGCCGGAAACAGGCAATAAGGCAATAATTAACATACCTGCAACTGTAGAGACCGCTATGTCACATGTTTTTGCCACACAGATTGAATATGTCAGCAAACACTTAAAATACAGAGATAACGTAATATTAAGCCTTCATCCTCATAATGACAGAGGCTGTGCCGTGAGTGATGCGGAACTTGGACTCCTTGCGGGGGCAGACAGGATTGAAGGTACACTTTTCGGTAACGGTGAAAGAACGGGTAATGTGGATATAATTTCCGTTGCCATGAACATGTATTCACACGGTATTGACCCTGTGCTTGATTTCTCAGATATGTCAACTATAAGGGAAAAATACGAGAGACTTACAAGAATGAGAGTATATGAGCGTCAGCCATACGCGGGTGATCTTGTATTCTCAGCATTTTCAGGTTCACATCAGGATGCTATTGCCAAGGGAATGGCATGGAGAAAAGAAAAGAACTGCGATAAATGGACAGTACCATATCTTCCAATTGACCCTGTTGACGTAGGACGTACATATGATTCCGATGTTATCAGAATTAACAGCCAGTCAGGTAAAGGCGGAATAAGCTACATCCTTAAACAGAATTTCAGTATTTCACTTCCTGAACAGATGAGAGAAGAAGTGGGATATGCAGTAAAACAGGTATCAGATGAAGAACACAAGGAACTTTCTCCACAGTGGGTATATGAAATTTTTGAAGGAAAATATATTGATTATAGTCCTAACTTCCAGATTGTCGAAAGCCATTTTAAACAGAATGACGGCATTATGGCTGAGGTAACAATCCAGTGCGGAGATAAGAGAACAATCGTTGATGCTAACGGAAACGGACGTCTTGATGCGGTAAGTAATACAATTAAGCAGTTCTTCGGCATATCTTATGAACTTACTGTTTATGAAGAACACGCGCTTTCAAACGGTTCGTCATCTAAGGCAATGGCTTATGTGGGAATAACATGCAATGGTAAGATGTACTGGGGAGCAGGAATGGATGAAGATATTATTAAAGCATCAATCCACGCTCTTGTTGTAGCTGTTAATAAATTACCCGAGATACAGGGCAACGAAAACAGCGGTGATGACAGACTTCTTACAATGCTTAACTTTATACAGGCAAATTACCAAAATGTAACTCTTGAAGAAATGGCGGTTAAATTCCATTTGTCAGAACCATATATATCAAAATACATTAAGGACAAATCCGGAAAGACCTTTGGCGAGCATGTTGCCAATATCAGGATGAAAAAAGCTAAGTCGCTCCTTAAGAATGGTAATATGACAGTTGAGAATATTGCCTTTGCCGTTGGATATCAGAATGTGGAGCATTTTAACAGATTATTTAAAAAGACATTTGATATGACACCTGTCCAGTACAGAAACACAAGCAGGGGAAAATAAAACAGGTAATTTATGATTAATATAGGAATATGTGATGACGACAAAAGATGTCGTGATATTTTAAAACAACAAATCATTAATACTATTAATGAAAAAGAAATTTGCTTTACCGAGTTCTCCAATGCCGACAGCATGATTAAAAGGAAAGATGACCTTGACGTTGTTTTTCTTGATATGGAGCTGCCGGATATGGATGGAGAGACTGCCGCAAGGCAGGTTGAAAAGGAAAAAGTGGTTATTGTGTCCGGATATCCCGAAGTATTTTGCGGGGACTGGGAAGAGTATGCTTCTGCATATCTTGAAAAGCCCGTTAATCCCAGGGAATTAAAAAAAATAACAGACAGAGCAGCCATATTAAAGGAAAGTAAGAAAATGGCAATAGACAAAGTAAAGGAATACCTTAAAAAATACAATATGGATGACAAGGTAATGGAGTTTGACGTATCAAGTGCCACGGTTTCACTTGCGGCGGAAGCACTACATTGCGAACCGGGAAGAATCGCCAAAACTATGTCTTTTATATTAAAAGATGGATGTATTGTGGTTGTAACTGCGGGAGATGCTAAGATTGACAACAAAAAATTCAAAACAGTATTTTCACAGAAAGCCAAAATGGTTCCGGCAGAAGATGTGGAAGCTTTGACGGGACACCCTGTAGGCGGTGTATGTCCTTTTGCCTTAAAAGAAGGTGTCAAGGTATATCTTGATGAGAGTCTTAAACGTTTTGAGACTGTATATCCTGCCTGTGGTTCGCCCAATTCGGCAATAGAGCTGACAATTGATGAGCTTACGGAAATATCGGGAGCAGAAAACTTCGTTGATGTGTGCAAATTATAATATAGGTACTTGTTTTTTAAACAATACTTTGATACAATTTGCGTTGGTATGACGAAGAAAAAGAGGTAATGCAATATGATGCATAAAATTAATGTGGTACTGGCTTCAATATTTACGGCAGTTGTGATGGCGGTATTTCCACCGGTAAACTGTTTTTTGTATAGACATCTGTACCTTATTTTGCCTGTTATGGCAGGATTGTGGCTTCTTGCATATCTTGTACTGTTTCTTTTGTTCTGGATTTTTAGTGCTTTTGTATCTCTTACGATTAATACTAAAAAGACATACGAGAAGCAGAGCAGGTTTTATTGTAAATTATTTGCCCTGATTATGGAATATGGTGCAATGGTTGCAACAGCCGATATTACTGTTACGGGAATGGAAAAGCTTCCTAAACCATCGGAGGGACGATTCCTGTTTGTATCTAATCATAAATCTGTATTTGATACATTTATCCAGGTAGGAGCGTTCAGAAAATATCCTTTTGCCTTTATATCCAAGCCTGAGAATTTTAAAATAACAATGGGCCACAGATATATGACAAGATGCCGTTATATGGCAATCGACAGGGAAGACGTAAGAAGCGGAGCGAAGATAACAAGACTTGCTTCACAGATGATTTCATCAGGTGACAGCTGTGTCGGTGTATATCCTGAAGGCACAAGAAATAAGACTGACGAGACACTTATTGAATTTAAGCCCGGATGTTTTAAATCCGCAGTATGGGCAAAATCCCCTATAGTAATCGGTGTTCTTCATAACACAGTTGAGATGCACAAGAATTTTCCGTTTAAGAGAACCCCTGTTCATTTTGAAATTATTGAAACAATGCCTTATGAAAAATTTAAAGGCTGGACAACCGTCCAGATATCCGACTATGTAAAGCATAGAATGTTGGAAAGATTAGAATAATGTTTACCGGGTATAAGATTTTTTCTTATATCCGGTTTTTTTTGCCTTTTATTGCTAATACTAATCAAAAGAAGATTTTACGGAGGCAGTAAATGGGAAAAACAGGTAAAGCAAGCATTATATTTGACAAAGATATATATATTGTTGAAAAAGCGTCGGTTGTAGGGCAGAAAGAGGGAGAGGGCCCGTTAGGAAAGTATTTTGATAATATAGTTAATGATCCGTTCGTAGGAAAAAATACATGGGAAGAGGCAGAAAGTGAACTTCAGAAACTCGTCGTAAAGACTCTTTTAAAAAAATCAGGTCTTACGACTAAGGACATAAGGTATATATTTGCGGGAGATTTGTTAGGACAGTTAATTGCGTCGTCTTTTGGACTTATGGATTTTGAAATACCGTTTTTCGGATTGTACGGAGCCTGCTCCACCATGGGGGAATCCATGAGCCTTGCGGCAATGAATGTGGCGGCAGGGTATGCGGATAATGTCATAGCCCTTACATCAAGCCATTTCGCCAGTGCGGAAAAACAGTTCCGATATCCTTTGGAATATGGCTCCCAGAGACCTCTTTGCGCTACATGGACGGTGACGGGTTCAGGGGGAGTCATAATAAGCAGTTGTATAAAAAGCGGTATAAGAATAGCAGGAATAACAACAGGAAAAATCGTTGATTACGGAATAACCGATTCAATGAATATGGGTGCGGCAATGGCACCGGCAGCCTGCGACAGCATATATACTAATTTTATGGATTTTGACGTTACTCCGGATTATTATGATGCAATATACACGGGGGATTTAGGAAAAGTGGGCAGGACAATATTACTTGACCTTATGCAGGAAAAAGGTTTTGATATATCTTCCATTCATCATGACTGCGGTATTGAAATTTTTGATGACAGATATCAGGATACCCATTCCGGGGGAAGCGGGTGCGGGTGCAGTGCCGCAACGTTATGTGCACATATATTAAGGAAGATAGAAGAAGGATTTTATAAGAGGGTTCTTTTTGTGCCCACAGGTGCCCTTATGTCAACGATAAGCTACAACGAGGGGCAGTCGGTTCCCGGAATTGCACATTGTGTTGTTATTGAAAGAATTGATGGAGGTGTATATTAATGGATTACCTTATTGCGTTTGTCGTAGGAGGTATAATCTGTGCTTTTGTACAGATTTTAATGGAAAAAACAAAACTCATGCCGGGAAGGATAATGGTTATACTTGTTATTGCCGGAGCAATTCTGGGAGCTGCCGGAGTATATGAGCCATTTGCGAAGTGGGCAAAAGCAGGAGCAACCGTACCCCTTACCGGGTTTGGAAATCTGCTTTATCAAGGCGTAAAACAGGCGGTTGACATGGAGGGCTTTCTCGGTATTTTTACGGGAGGACTCAAAGCAGGAGCAGCAGGAATAAGTGCGGCATTGATATTCGGATATATTGCATCCCTGTTTTTTGACCCGAAGATTAAAAAATAACTGTATTAGCACTTGAAAAATCAAATTGAAAATAGTACCATTATATATAAATAGTACTGTCATGCAGTTATAAGGCAGTTAAGGAGAAAGGAAGTATTTACTATGGAAAAGAAAGATATTGACTGGTCAAATCTTGGATTCGGTTATATCAAGACTGACAAGAGATACGTATCTAATTTTAAAGACGGAGCATGGGATGAAGGTGTTCTTACAGATGACGATAAGGTTGTAATCAGCGAATGTGCCGGAGTTTTGCAGTATGCACAGACTGTATTTGAAGGTCTTAAAGCATATACAACAGAAAAAGGCAACATCGTTGTATTCAGACCCGACCTTAATGCTGAGAGACTTGAACAGTCTGCATTAAGACTTGAGATGCCGGCATTTCCTAGAGATAGATTTGTAGACGCAATTGTTGAGACAGTTAAAGCTAACGATGGCTTTGTACCACCTTACGGAACAGGTGCAACATTATATATCCGTCCATATATGTTCGGAAGTAATCCTGTAATCGGTGTTAAGCCGGCTGATGAATACCAGTTCAGAGTATTCTGTACACCTGTAGGACCTTATTTTAAGGGTGGCGCTAAGCCTATTACAATCAGGGTTTCTGATTTCGACAGAGCCGCACCTCATGGAACAGGTAATATCAAGGCAGGTCTTAACTACGCAATGAGCCTTCATGCAATAGTTACAGCTCATAAGGAAGGCTTTGACGAGAATATGTACCTTGACCCTCAGACAAGAACCAAGGTTGAAGAGACAGGCGGTGCGAACTTTATATTTGTAACTAAGGATGGTACACTTGTTACGCCTAAGTCTGACAGTATTCTTCCATCAATCACAAGAAGATCATTAGTATATGTTGCTAAGGAATATCTCGGACTTAAAGTTGAGGAAAGAGAAGTATTCTTTGATGAGATGAAGGATATGGCTGAATGTGGTCTTTGCGGTACAGCAGCAGTTATCTCTCCTGTAGGAAAGATTGTAGACCATGGCAAAGAAATCTGTCTCCCAAGCGGTATGGCTGATATGGGACCTGTAACAAGGAAGTTATATGATACTTTAACAGGTATCCAGATGGGCAGAATTGAAGCTCCTGAAGGATGGATTAAAGTAATCGAATAAATATAAATATAAGAATCTTATCTTAGGACTCCGACTGTATCACAGCCGGAGTTTTTTGCTGCATTTTTGGATGAATTATGTCAATTATGCTCGTTTATGTGTTAATTTTGCTCATTGGGGGTTACGGCTATTTACAAGAAAAATTACATAGTAAAAAGGGCTGTAAAACAGCCCTTTTATTTAATCTTCTTCAGTTTCGGTTGTTGAACTTTCACTCTCTGATTCTTTTTCATTGTTAAAGTCTGCATTTTCAGGAAGCTTTGCCGTGTATTTGGAAGGATTGATTACATTTCCTTTATGCTTAAGACAATGGTCATCAATGGACTTTGATGAGAAAGAATATCTGGCATCCTGTATTGTATAAGTTGAAAGGTCAACTTTACTTAAATCCTTGTAAATCTGTATCTTGGTTGTTGTATTAGGACATTCGTCCGTGGCAACTTTTCCCGTATCTTTACAATAAGTTACTTTCTGGTGAATATTGCAATAGTCCGTAGGTTCTGTTCCTTTGACAAAGTATTCGGTCGTGGTTCTGTTTCCGCGCTCGTCATGGTCGCATAGTCCTTCGGCTACTAAAAGGCCCGAATCCTTGCATATCTGTACTGGGATTATATTATCCGGACGTTCAGGTGCGGAATTATCCTTGCCTTCACAGGCTTTTTTGATTACCTCTGCCCATATACCGACGTGAGGAGTTCCGTATTGTTCGGTCTTAAATTCTCTGTTATTATCATTACCTACCCATATTCCGACAGTAACGGATTTGGAATATCCCACAATCCATTTATCACGGTCACTCTGTGTTGTACCTGATTTTGCAGAAATATAGTTATCTCCCACATTAAGTCCGTGAAGAGTACCGTCCAAAAGAACATTGTGAAGGACATTGCCCATAAGCCATGCGGTAGATTCTTTTAATACCTGTGTCTTGGTTGTTTCTGTATTATCAAGGATAACATTTCCGTCATGGTCAAGTATTTTGGTATAAAGCTTAGGTGTAATAAGTTCGCCGTTGTTTGCAAGTACGGTATAAGCCGTTGTAAGTTCCATGTTGGTAACACTGCATGAACCGAGGGCAATAGGGAGATAGTAATCTTTATCGGTCAGGGTTGTGATACCAAAGTTTTTAAGGTAATTAATTCCTGTTGTAATACCTATATCATTAAGGGTGTTAAGGGCAGGAGTATTTCTTGATTCGGAGATGGACTGCCTTAATGTTATATATCCTTTATAAATATCATCATTATTTCTTACTACCTGACCTGTGCTGTAATAAAAAGGAATATCATCATATATCTTACCCAGGGTATATCCTGCGGTATCTATTGCAGGTGCATAGGCAACAAGAGGCTTGATTGAGGAACCCGCCTGACGTGCAGAAGAGGTTGCCCTGTTAAGTATAAGGCTTTCTGTCTTGTTACCACGGCCTCCGATGATAACTTTAACTTCACCCGTATTGTTTTCTATAACAACCAATGAAGCCTGTGGACCTACCGTATAGGTTGTGGATTCGCTTCCTTTAACTATTTCACCATGGGTCTGTCCGAGAATATATTCTTTATATTCCTGAACATATTTATCTGCTTCTTCCGTGGTCTGGAAAGTAAGGCTTATATTTGAACCATACTTTGACTGAAGATATTTAAGTAATGTGGATTCTGTGTAATTACCTACATTACCGTCCTCGTCTTTTACCCTGAAACGGCATGTGACCGTATATTCTTCATATCCGTTCCAACTGTTAGGATTGTTGATTATAGCCTCCGCATATTTCTGAAGCTCAGAATCTTCACATGAGTATATAGAAAGACCGCCACGGTATACAAGGTTGTATGCCTGTGTATAGGTGTAACCCTTGGTTGTCATTAAATCTTCCATTATCTGCTGTATGAGTGCGTCTGTATAGTACGAATATGCGGTTGATGATGAATCTGAAGTATTGTTATTGGCAATTCTTGAATATACATCATCATTAAGGGCTTCATCATACTGTGCCTGGGATATCATGTTGTTTTTAAGCATATTATCAAGCACAAGCTTACGTCGTTCAGCATTATATTCGGCATGACGTATAGGATTGTATTTGGAAGGGTTCTGTGTGATTGCGGCAATTACGGCACACTCAGATAAAGTAAGCTCCGATACATCCTTATTAAAATAATTAAGAGATGCAGACTGCACACCAAGGTTATTGTTGCCAAGATTAATTGTATTAAGGTAATTCTCAAGAATCTGGCTCTTATCAGCAACTTCCTCAAGTTTTAATGCAAGGTATTGTTCCTGTATTTTACGCTTAAGTCTGTCTGAAAGACTGTTTTCATTCTCAACGGAAAATACGCTGTTCTTAATGAGCTGCTGCGTAATAGTGCTGGCACCCTGGGTAAAACGGAGATTATTGGTAATACCTATATAAGCCGCTCTTATAATTCCTTTTGCATCAATTCCGTTGTGGGAAAGGAAACGCTCATCCTCAATTGCGATAAAAGCATTTTTAAGGTTATCGGGAATTTCATCGTAAGTAACGTATATTCTGTTGGCACCGGACGCAACAAGAGTCTCTGTCTCAACATTGTTACAGTCATATACAATGGTTTTGTACTGGGATGGTGTAACATCGTTAATTGTTATCTTAGGTGCTGTTTTGATAATTCCGTTGATTGCCCCGAATACCATTGATGACATTGTGACCGCGGCAAATACAACAAGTACGATAAATACCTTGAAAACGCTTACAAGGATTTTGGATGTAACCTTTTTCTTGGAGGAAGAAAGATCCTGCCTTGCCTTTTTGATATTATTATTAGAAAAATCCATATAGTCTCTCCCGGAATAATGTTTCTTTATTATTTAAAGTATTTTAATGGATTATACCAAATCTTTTCGGATAAATAAAGAAAAAACAGTAAATATAAGAAATCTGTAACACTTTCTTAACAGAGAAAAATATGGTAGAATCAGACTATTAATAACCATAGGAGTTTGTATGAAGGATTTTATCGTAGTTAAAGAAGGTGCAGAGGGCATTTATGAAGAGAAAAAGTCAAGATTTATTGCCAAGGTATATAAAACGGATAACGAAAGCGAAGCCGGTTCATACATAGAAGAAGCAAGAAAAAAATATTGGGATGCAAGGCATAATTGTTATGCATACGTAATAGGAAATAATAATGAGATTACCAGATGCAGTGATGACGGAGAACCATCAGGTACAGCGGGGAAACCTATACTTGAAGTAATTACAAGAATGGGAGTACATAACTGTCTCATAATTGTAACAAGATATTTCGGGGGAACTTTGCTTGGAACGGGTGGACTTGTAAGAGCATATACCGATGCTTCCGTAGCAGCGCTTAATAACAGCCGGCTTGCAACACAGGTACAGGGAGTAAGGTATGTTATTACAACAGATTATAACGGGGCCGGCAAAATACAGTATGGGATGGCTTCTCTTAACGCAATAATAGACGATACGGAATATACGGATAAGGTAACAATGAAGGTAGTGATTGAAAAAGAACGGGAAAAATTACTTATAGATACGGTTACTGAAATAACAAACGGCAGGGCAGTCATATTGAAAGACTGCGAACTGCCGGTTGAAAAAAATATATCACTCTGATGTTTTGTTCTTATAAATTAATTTTGATGTGATAAAGTATGCACTGATTCCATATATAATACCGAGTAAGAGACCGGCAATAACGTCGGTAGGAAAATGTACGGTAAGATATAATCTTGAAACTCCGATAAGCACGGCAAGCACGACTGCCGGAATACCCCATTTTTTGTTCCGGGTGAATATGGCAACGGCTGCGGCAACACTTGCTGAGGTATGTCCCGAAGGAAATGACGAATCCGAAGGCAGTTTTACAAGCATCGTCTGTAAAAGTGCAGGGTCAGCCACAAATGGCCGTGTGCGGTTTACAAGATTTTTTATTATAAGATTAGTAAATATAAGCGATAACACAAGGGAAACGGCCATTGTAATTCCAATCTTTCTTGTACGCTTGAAGAATAAAAGCACAATTGCAAGAGCTATCCAGAAGCAGCCTGCGTTTCCAAGGAAAGTAAGACCTTTCATAACCGGGTCAAGTACGGAATTATGAAGCGATTCAAACCAGTGTAATACGGATAATTCCCAATTCATTTTAAATGTCCTTTCTACCAGATATAGTATCGTGAATTATATCATTAAGTGGGGATAATTGCAAACAACAGATAAATAAAAGTTGGCTTAAAAGGAAAATACTGTTATAATAGAAATATAAACGGGGAAAGGTGGCTTAATATATGAGACTTATTTTTATTGGGGCAGACCATGAAGTTACAGGAAGCTGTCATGTATTGGAAGTTTGTGGCAGGTATATTCTTGTTGATTGCGGGATGGAACAGGGAACGGACGATTTTGAGACAGCGGAACTTCCTATGAATATTGCAGATATAGATTATGTACTGCTTACACACGCACATATTGACCATTCGGGAATGTTGCCTTTATTGTATGCCAGAGGCTTCAGAGGAGATGTAATAGCGACTCCGGCTACTGTGGATTTATGCGATATAATGTTAAAAGATTCGGCGCATATCCAGATGACAGAAGCAGAATGGAAGAACAGAAAAGGACAAAGAGCAGGTAAAGAGCCTGTGGTGCCTATTTATGATATGAATGATGCAGAAGGCGTTCTGGAGCATTTTGTATCCTGCGATTATGATAAAGTAATGGATTTATGTGAAGGAGTCAAAGTTAAATTTTCCGATGCGGGACATCTTCTTGGGTCAGCAAGTATCGAAGTATGGATTAATGAAGACGGAGAAGAACGCAAGATAGTTTTTTCGGGAGATATCGGTAATCTTAACAGACCGATTATTAAGGATCCTTCGTATATTAATGATGCCGATTATGTTGTTATGGAATCCACATATGGGGACAGATATCATAATGCGGATGTAGATTATGTAAGTGAATTAGCCGGAATATGCCAGAGGACTTTTGACAGAGGAGGCAATGTTGTGATTCCGGCATTTGCGGTAGGCAGAACACAGGAGATGCTTTATTACTTCCGTAAAATCAAAGAAGAGGGTCTTGTAAAAGGACATTCATTTGAAGTATATGTAGATAGCCCTCTTGCGGTTGAGGCTACACAGATTTTTAATGAAAATATGGCAGAGTGCTTCGATCAGGAAGCAATGGAACTTGTAAGAAATGGAATTAATCCTTTACGTTTTCCGGGACTTACGCTTTCCATTACAAGTAATGATTCTATTGCAATTAACTCTGATAATAAGCCTAAAGTAATAATCTCTGCGTCGGGAATGTGTGAAGCCGGACGTATAAGACACCATCTTAAGCACAATCTCTGGAGAAAAGAATGTACCGTTGTTTTTGTAGGTTATCAGGCCAACGGAACATTGGGAAGAATGTTGCTTGAAGGCGCAAGTGAAGTCAAGCTTTTCGGAGAGACTATTGAAGTTATGGCTGAAATAGTTAAACTGGAAGGTGTCAGCGGTCATGCAGATAAGGCAGGTCTTATAAAATGGATTACTTCATTTGATAACAGACTTAAACAGGTGTTTGTGGTACATGGTGAAGATGAAGTAAGCACAGGATTTGCGAAGTGCCTTTGTGATGAATACGGACTTAATGCTGTTGCACCTTATTCCGGAGCAGAGTTTGATATGATAAGCGGCAGGTTTGTAAAGGAAGGAGAAAGAATCCCTAAAGCCAAGAAACCTGTACAAAGAAAGGCAAATGACGTATTTGAACGTCTTCTTGCCGCAGGAAGACGCCTTCTTACTGTTATTAAGCATAATGAGGGCGGTGCCAATAAGGATTTAGCAAAATTTGCTGACCAGATTAATTCAATGTGTGACAAGTGGGACAGGTGAAAAGAATGACCAGATTCTATAATGATGAGGAATTATCTAAGATAAAAGAACTTGAAAAAGGAATATTGAAGGATTTTATTGAGCTCTGTGAAGAGAATAATTTAAGATATTTCGGGATGGGCGGTACATGCCTCGGCGCAGTAAGACACGGAGGATATATTCCATGGGATGATGATATTGATGTAGGAATGCCACGAAAAGACTATAACAGATTCCTTAAAATAGCGGCGGAAAAATATTCCGACAAATATTATCTGCTTAATGCGGATGAGTTCAGCACATATCCGCTTATGTCAACAAGATGGTGCATTAAGAATACAAAATTTGTTGAGTATGCTTTTATGAATCTTAAGAACTGTCCACTTGGTATTTTCCTTGATATCTTTCCTTATGACAATCTGGCAGATAACAGGATTGCGAGATTTTTCCAACAGTGGAGAGCATGGTATCTTAGTAAACTTATGATATTAAGGGCTATACCGGAGCCATATCTTGCACAGCAGGGGCTTCTTAAGAAGGTAATTCTTTTTGTATGCAGGAATGTCCACCGCGTAATGAAGTTTTTTGGTGTTGACAGAAAGAAACTTTACAAAAAGTGCATAAAGACCTGTATAAAATATAATGACAGACCTACTAAGAAAATTGGATATATATGTGATACAACGCCTCATATGGAGGAGAATTATGTCAAAGACATATTCCCTTGCAGAAAGATGAAGTTTGAAGAATTTGAGATGAATTTCCCAAATCATACGCATGAGCTTCTTGTCAGCGGATATGGAGAAGATTATATGACGCTGCCTCCTGTCAACAAAAGAAAGACACATTTTCCATATATTCTCGATTTTGGAGATGGAAAGGGAGAACGAAGAAGTTAACCGGGAGAGGATGATACGGATATCATGAAAAAATTACTTTTTGTTTATAACCCACATTCTGGGAAAGGACTTATTAAAAATAAATTATGTGATATACTTGATATATTTGCTAAAGCAGGTTATGAGATGACGGTTTGCCCTACGCAGCATGCTATGGATGGATATGACAAGGTATGTGAGGCAGATGGCAGATATGATCTTATTGTATGCAGCGGCGGTGACGGAACACTCAATGAAGTTATCTCAGCCGTTATGACACACCGTATGGCAAAGCCTAAGATAGGGTACATTCCGGCAGGCTCAACCAATGATTTTGCAAAAAGTCTGGGTATTCCCAAAGATATGGTTAAAGCCGCAAAACTAATATCAAATGATAATTCTTTCTTGTGTGATATCGGTGTAATGAATGAAAGATTTTTTAATTATGTTGCTGCATTCGGAGCTTTTACCGATGTGTCATATAAGACACCACAGAGTATGAAAAATGTTCTCGGACATCAGGCTTATATAGTTGAAAGCCTGAAGAGTCTTAGTAAGATAAAAGCATACAATATGAAAGTTACCTGTAATGATATAACCATTACGGGAAATTATATCTACGGAATGGTTGCTAATTCAAAGTCCGTAGGTGGCATGAAGGGCATTACCGGTAAAAATATATTGCTGGATGACGGATTGTTTGAAGTAATTCTTGTCAGAGAAGCCAAGAATCCATTGGAATTGCAGCAGATTGTTGCCGGACTTTTTTCAAAAAACCAGGACAGTCCCATGGTAGACAGATTTAAAGCGTCAAAAGTAATTTTTGAAAGCGATAAGTCAATAAGCTGGACTCTTGACGGTGAATATGCGGATGACCACCAGCTGGTGGAAATTGATGTATGTCCCAAAGCAATTAATATTATTAAAGGATAGAATTTAATTCAGGAAGATAACTGCTCTTGCAGACGGATGACAAGGACTCAATATCCTTGATTACATTCCGGTTAAGAAGAGCAGTTATATTTTTGTCCGGATAATTTTTATTAATAGTATTAATTAACGCAAGTACGCCACAGTATTTAAGATAGGTATTATCACTCTTAAGACAGGCACTTACGGCTATGTATTGTCTGTCGGAAGCCGATACAAAACCGGATGAACAGGCATAACCTTCCATAATGTCAATAATTTCGGATGGACTTAAAGTTTTGGATTTATAACATGCTTCATTGGTAAAAGGGACATATCCTGCGAAAAATATTGATTTTTTAGGAATTGTATAAAAATCTCCAAGGCAGGGATAATGTAAAGCAAGTTTATTCATTGTAACAATGAAAGTGTTTTCATTAATTCCGGCTTTATCCGGATCGGTAACACTTTCACTTAAGGTATTGGCATTTTCTGCAAGCCTGTTAAGGTAGCCGTCATCTATTGAAGCAGAGCGGATATTGTTGTAACCCATAAAGCCGAGACGGTTATACACGGGCATGAAAGTCAGCGTAAATATCATAAATGCCGTTGCAAGAAAACAACAGGAATTTAATAAGGTCTTTTTGAGACGATATGTAAACAGGTAGATATTACCTGCTTTTTTTGATTTTATAAAGTAAATAACAAGTCTTATGCATGAAAAACATAATAATGTGATGAGAATAAAAACAACAATATCCGCTACGGAAAAATTGAATTTAGCAGAAAATGCCGACAGGAGATACTTTAATTTTACTGAGATATTTTCATAAAAGTTTGTTGCAAATATCACACTGGAAAAAAACATAATATTAAGCAATCCGCAAAAGCTAAGGAGCGATGCCAGTATTATGATATATATCCGTGTATTAATGAACTTAATCTGTATCTTTTTATTTTCTGCCATAATGAACCTCCGGTTGTCCTTATTCTTGTATTTTAAGCCTGAAAATCGTACATTTCAATAAAAAATAATTAAAACAGTCTGTTTACTTAATAATATTAAGTATAAAAAGGTATGACATAATATTATTAGTATCTTAGACTTAATTTAATTAAGAAGAAGCGATTTGATGGATTTGAAACAATGAATAAATTGAATGTTTAAATATTTTCTGAACTAAATAAATATCTGAAAATATATTTAATATAATAAAAAAAACAAACTATCTGACAAATTAGCAAAATGTTCCTGTTTACAATTTTTCCGACAGGGAGTATAGTGAGAAAAATTAATCATAACGATGAAAGGAAGTACACGATGGATAAACAGAATGAACGTAATACAGGCTTATATAATAAGTCGTTTGAACATGATAATTGTGGTATAGGTGCTATTGTAAACATCAAAGGCGTTAAGACGCATAAGACTGTTGAAAATGCACTCAGCATAGTTGAAAATCTTGAGCATCGTGCAGGAAAAGATGCAGAAGGAAAAACCGGTGACGGCGTGGGTATTCTCCTTCAGATTTCCCATAAATTTTTTGAAAAGGCAGCTAAGAACCTTGGAATTAATATAGGAAAGGAAAGGGAATACGGCGTAGGAATGTTCTTTTTCTCCCAGGATGAGTTTAAGAGAAAACAGGCAATGAAGATGTTTGAGATTATTGCCCAAAAAGAAGGACTTGAATTCCTCGGCTGGAGAAAAGTACCTACAAGACCGGAAGTGCTGGGTAAAAAGGCACTTGATGTTATGCCGGGAATTTACCAGTGTTTCGTAAAGAAGCCTGAAGACTGTGAAGAGGGACTTCCTTTCGACAGAAAGCTTTATATATTAAGGAAAGTGTTTGAGCAAAGCAACGAAGATACCTATGTGGTATCCCTTTCAAGCAGGACAATAGTATATAAAGGAATGTTCCTTGTAGGACAGTTAAGAACATTTTTTGAAGACCTTAACAGTCCGGATTATGAATCAGCCATTGCACTTGTCCACTCAAGATTCAGTACCAACACCAATCCAAGCTGGAGAAGGGCGCATCCTAACAGATTTATAGTTCATAATGGAGAAATCAATACAATTAAAGGTAATGCCGACAAGATGCTTGCCAGGGAAGAAAATATGGAAAGCAAGTATTTCAAAGGTGTAATGCACAAGGTAATACCTGTTGTCAATACAGAAGGCTCCGATTCGGCAATGCTTGATAATACTCTTGAATTCCTTGTAATGAGCGGAATGGATTTACCGCTTGCCGTAATGATTACAATTCCTGAGCCATGGACGCATAATAAATTAATCAGCAGGGAAAAGAAAGATTTTTATCAGTATTACGCAACAATGATGGAACCATGGGACGGACCTGCATCAATTCTTTTCTCAGACGGGGACATAATGGGAGCCGTCCTTGACAGAAACGGATTAAGACCATCCCGTTATTATATTACAAAAGACGGTGAACTTATTCTTTCATCAGAGGTTGGTGTGCTTGACATAGACCCTGCCAATATTGAGATTAAAGAAAGACTTCATCCGGGCAAAATGCTTCTTGTCGATACGGTTGCAGGCCGTGTTATCGATGATGAAGAACTTAAGGAAAAATACGCTTGCAGAGAGCCTTACGGTGAATGGCTTGACAATAACCTTATTGAACTTAGGGACTTAAAGATTCCTAATAAAAAGGTAATCGAATATGAAAAAACAGAGCGTGCAAGACTTCAGAAATCCTTCGGATACACATACGAAGATTTTCATTCAATTATCCTGACAATGGCAAAAAACGGCGGAGAGCCTATCGCAGCCATGGGTGTTGATACGCCGCTTGCACCTATTTCAAAACAGAATCCTTCATTATTTGAGTATTTCAAACAGCTTTTTGCACAGGTAACCAATCCTCCTATCGACTCACTCAGGGAGAAAATTGTAACATCAACGGCAGTATATATAGGAACAGACGGAAATATTCTTGAGGAAAAAGCAGAAAACTGCCATATGCTCAGAATTAACAATCCGATCCTTACCAATACGGACTTGTTGAAGATTAAAAATATGAACAACGAGGGATTTAAGGTAGCTGAAATTCCTATTACCTATTATAAAAATACATCCCTTGAAAAAGCTATTGAAAGAATGTTCATGGAGGCTGACAGGGCACACAGCGACGGCGCCAACATACTTATACTTACAGACAGGGGCGTGGATGAAAACCATGTGGCAATTCCTTCACTTCTTGCAGTATCGGCTATGCAGCAGCACCTTGTTGTAACCAAGAAAAGAACAAGCGTTGCCATGATTCTTGAAAGCGGCGAACCAAGAACGGTTCATCATTTTGCAGCACTTTTAGGCTATGGTGCCTGTGCGATTAATCCATATCTTGCACAGGATACAATCAAGGAATTAATTAATATCGGACTCCTTGACAAAGATTACTATGCGGCAGTAGACGACTATAACAAAGCCGTTATATCTGGAATTACCAAGATTGCGGCTAAAATGGGCATTTCAACAATCCAGTCATATCAGGGTTCAAAGATATTTGAAGCAATCGGTATTGCACCTGAAGTTATTGATAAATATTTTACCGGAACTGTAAGCAGAATCGGTGGAATTACCCTTAAAGATATTGAAAATGACGTAAATGCAAGACATTCAAGAGCTTTTGACCCACTTGGACTTACTTCGGATGAGACTTTTGACAGTGTGGGCAGCCATAAATTAAGAAGTGGAAAAGAGGAACATCTCTACAATCCACAGACAATCCATCTTTTACAGCTTGCAACAAGAACAGGCGATTACAATACTTTTAAAGAGTATTCAAAACTTATAAACGAAGAAATGGATCCTGTAACCATAAGAGGACTTATGGATTTCAAATTCCCTGAAAAAGGAATCCCTATCGAAGAGGTTGAAAGTGTTGACTCAATCGTAAAGAGATTTAAAACAGGTGCCATGTCTTACGGCTCTATTTCAAAAGAAGCCCATGAAACGCTTGCTATAGCAATGAATATGCTTCACGGACGTTCAAACAGCGGTGAAGGCGGTGAGAGCATTGACAGACTTACACCGGGTACTGACGGACTCAACAGATGTTCGGCAATCAAGCAGGTGGCTTCCGGACGTTTTGGCGTAACTTCAAGATATCTTGTAAGTGCCAATGAAATCCAGATTAAAATGGCACAGGGCGCTAAACCGGGTGAAGGCGGACATTTACCCGGAAAGAAAGTATATCCTTGGATTGCAAAAACAAGACTTTCAACACCGGGCGTAAGCCTTATATCACCACCACCTCATCATGATATTTATTCAATCGAGGACCTTGCGGAACTTATTTACGACCTTAAAAATGCTAACGATAAAGCAAGAATTTCCGTAAAACTTGTATCAGAAGCAGGTGTAGGTACAATTGCGGCAGGTGTAGCAAAAGCGGGAGCACAGGTAATCCTTATCTCAGGATATGACGGAGGTACAGGAGCAGCTCCAAGAACCTCAATTCACAATGCAGGACTTCCTTGGGAACTTGGACTTGCGGAAGCACACCAGACACTCATAATGAATGGCCTCCGTAATAAAGTTGTGGTTGAAACAGACGGTAAACTTATGACCGGACGTGACGTAGCCATTGCCTGTCTTTTAGGAGCAGAGGAATTCGGTTTTGCAACAGCACCTCTTGTAACACTTGGATGTGTAATGATGAGGGTATGTAACCTTGATACATGTCCTGTGGGAATTGCGACACAGAACCCTGAACTCAGAAAGAGATTTGCAGGTAAACCTGAATATGTAGTTAATTTTATGAAGTTTATTGCAGAAGAACTTCGTGAATATATGGCAAAACTCGGCGTAAGAACACTTGATGAAATGTGCGGACGTTCCGATTTACTTGTCCAGAAGACAGACGAGATAAAAGACAGAATAGGAAAAATCGACCTTTCATCAATACTTAACAACCCATTTGCCAATAATGAAAAAATGGATTATGAACATAAGAACTGGTATGATTTCGGACTCGAAAAAACACTTGATGCAACAGTCCTTAAGAAACAGCTTATGCCGGCACTTCAGAAAAAACAGAAGAGAATTGTTGAGGTAGATGTAACTAACACAACCAGCAGGGCATTTGGTACAATGTTCGGTTCTGAAATTACAAGACTTTACGACGATAAACTTGACGAAGACACATACACAATCAAGTGCCACGGAAACGGCGGACAAAGCTTTGGTGCATTTATTCCAAAAGGACTTACCATTGAACTTATCGGAGACTCCAACGACTACTTCGGTAAAGGTCTTTCAGGCGGTAAACTTGTGGTATATCCACCTGCAGCTTCTACTTTCAAATTTGATGAAAACATTCTTATAGGTAACGTTGCTTTATACGGAGCTACAAGTGGTGAAGCTTATATAAACGGCGTGGCAGGCGAAAGATTCTGCGTTCGTAACTCAGGTGCCACGGCAGTTGTCGAATGTGTCGGTGAACATGGCTGTGAATATATGACAGGCGGCTGCGTTGTAGTTCTTGGCAGAACCGGAAAGAACTTTGCCGCAGGTATGAGCGGCGGTACGGCTTATGTGCTTGATGAGGACAACAAGCTTTATCTTAACCTTAACAAAGAGCTTGTAAGTTCGGAGGTTGTTACAGACAAGTATGATGTAATACAACTTAAAGAACTTATCCAGAAACATGTTGCATACACTAACTCTGAAAAGGGCAAGAAAATACTGGATAATTTCAGTGAATATCTTCCTAAATTCAAGAAAATTATGCCACATGATTATAAGAAGATGTTAAATACAATTGTTCAGATGGAAGAAAAAGGTCTTTCAAGCGAACAGGCACAGATAGAAGCATTTTATGAGATGACTAAATAAACAGGAAGGAGCAATCAAAATGGGAAAACCAACAGGATTTATGGAATATGACAGAGTCGACAGCGAGGCTTTTGACCCAAAAGAGAGAATTAAAAATTTTAATGAATTTCATACACCGCTTTCACCTGAAAAACAGCGTACACAGGCTGCACGCTGTATGGATTGCGGAGTTCCTTTCTGCCAGTCAGGAAAAATGCTCAAAGGAATGATTTCAGGTTGTCCTTTGAACAATCTTATTCCTGAATGGAATGAACTTTTATACCTTGGAAATTACAAAAGAGCATATCACCGTCTTGCCAAAACAAGTAATTTTCCTGAATTCACTTCAAGAGTATGTCCGGGTCTTTGCGAAAAGGCTTGTACATGTGGTTTGAACGGCGATGCCGTTACCACAAAGGAAAACGAAAAAACAATTATTGAATATGCTTTTGAACATGGTTACGTTAAGCCTAAAATCCCTGCTGTGCGCACCGGAAAAAAAGTTGCCGTAATCGGTTCCGGTCCTTCGGGACTTGCAGCAGCGGACCTTCTTAATATGAGAGGACATAGTGTTACGGTTTACGAAAAATCAGACAGACCGGGTGGACTTCTGATGTACGGAATACCTAACATGAAGCTTGAAAAACACATAATTGACAGACGTATCAATTTAATGAAGGAAGAGGGCATTGAGTTTGTAACAGGTGTGAATGTCGGAGCAGACATTAAAGCCAACAAACTTTTGAAAGAATATGATGTGGTTATTCTTGCCTGCGGTGCCGGCAATCCTAGAGACATAAAGGCAGAGGGCAGGGATGCAGAGGGCATATATTTTGCGGTGGATTACCTTAAATCCGTAACCAAGAGCCTCCTTGATTCAGACTTTAAGGACAAAAAATACATTGACCCTAAGGGTAAAAATGTTGTTGTAATCGGTGGCGGTGACACAGGAAATGACTGTGTAGGCACATCAATAAGACTTGGCTGCAAATCAATAACACAGCTTGAAATGATGCCAAAAGCCCCTGATTTCAGAACAGCCGACAATCCATGGCCACAGTGGCCAAAGGTCTGCAAGACAGACTACGGTCAGGAGGAAGCCATCGCTGTTTTCGGCCATGACCCAAGAATATACCAGACCACGGTCAAAGAATTTGTTAAGGATAAAAACGGAAACCTTTCAAAGCTCATCTGCGTAAAACTTGAATCCAAAAAAGATGAAAAAACAGGCAGGATGATGATGGCAGAGGTTGCAGGCAGCGAATTTGAACTGCCTTGTGAAATGGTTCTTATTGCAGCCGGCTTCTTAGGCTCGCAGAAATACGTTACCGATGCGTTTGGCGTTGAGGTTGACGGCAGAACCAACGTTAAGACCGCACCTGATTCTTTTGCCACCAACGTACCTAAAGTATTTACAGCAGGTGACATGCACATCGGACAGTCCCTTGTAGTCCGTGCAATCAGACAAGGACGTGACGTTGCAAGAGAAGTTGACAAATGCCTCATGGGATATACCAATCTTGAATAAAACAAAGCTTTATTGAAATTCGGCGCAATATTCACATTCGTGGATATTGCGCTGTTTTTGTGAGGTGGGGGGAGGAGATTATGAAAGTCAAGAAATTATAAAAAGAGAAAAATACTTACGCCGATGAAGAGTGATGAGGTGGTCGAGATTATCAAAATAAGATGCGATTTTTTTCTGTTCACTCTTTTCTATTGGAATCTCAATATCAATTCCGTTTAGATCTGCATATGAGACAAAAGGCTGCCCACTACCAGCACAGATTCTATAAATCTGTTTTTGAGATAATATATAATAACCAAATTTTGAATCCAATGAATCGTCTAAAGGCCTAGCAATAGTGCCATTATAAGTAACAAAATGCTTTCCTGATGCCCATACAACATAACCAGCATAGGCACCCATGTGTCCTATTATGGCAGAATCCTCAGCGTTATATTTCGTATATCCACCAATAATTCCATTTGCGCCATAAATAGGATATTTACCGCCATTATCGGGATTATTATTAAACTCCCCATATTGAAAATTATACACATCTCCCAACTTACGCTGTTCCCAAGAGTATTAAAAATAGATAATGAAATTGTGTTATGGATTGTATTATGGAGGTGTTATGGAAGCATCTCTTGCAAATTCCAATATACATACTTAAGTTCTAAATATCGAACTTATATTGAAAAATTCTTATTTTTATGCTACACTAATAACACTTACACTCAAACAAAGAAAGAGGGACAATAGAGATGGCAGTTAGTTATAAAAAACTCTGGCATATTCTTATTGATAGGAATATGAAGAAAAAAGATTTAGAAGCTTTAGCCGGTATCAACCATTACACGATGAACAAAATGAGCAGAGACGAGAATGTTACCACCGATGTACTTGGTAAAGTGTGTACTGCTCTTGGTTGTAAAGTGGAAGACATTATAGAATTTCTTTCTGATGAAGAAAGTTAAGTCCGTTTTATAGTACAACATATTTTGTATTATTAGGATAACTATATAAATATAATCGGAGGAAGATTATGAATAAGCAACAGTTAGCAGCAAAGATTTGGGAATCCGCAAATAAAATGCGTTCCAAGATAGAAGCAAATGAATACAAAGACTACATTTTGGGATTTATTTTTTACAAGTTTCTGTCCGAAAAAGAAGTTAAGTATCTGAAAGAAAACGACTGGACTGATGAATATTTGCCTGACTTAACAGAGGAAGATATTGAAACAGTTGAAAGCGTTCAGAAGAACTTAGGTTATTTTATCTCCTATGATAATCTGTTTTCCACTTGGTTAAGTAAGGGTAGAGATTTTAGCGTGCAGGATGTTCGTGACGCCCTTTCGGCTTTCAGCCGTTTAATCAATACAACACACAAGAAGGTATTTGAAGGTGTATTTGATACCCTGCAAACAGGTTTGTCTAAATTAGGAGATAGTTCTGCATCTCAGTCAAAGGCAATTAGTGACCTTATTCATTTGATTAAAGATATTCCTATGGATGGAAAGCAAGATTACGATGTCCTTGGTTTTATCTATGAATATCTTATCAGTATGTTTGCAGCAAACGCCGGAAAAAAAGCTGGAGAGTTCTATACACCGCACGAAGTGTCTTTGCTTATGTCGGAAATAGTGGCAGACCATCTGAAAAATAGAGCTGAAATCAAGATTTATGACCCAACAAGCGGTTCAGGCTCATTACTAATCAATATAGGTAAGAGCGTAGCTAAGTTTATTGACAACGAAAACAATATTAAATACTATGCTCAGGAATTAAAGCAAAATACATATAACCTCACTCGAATGAATTTGGTTATGCGTGGTATTTTGCCGGATAATATTGTTACCCGTAACGGAGACACACTGGAGGATGATTGGCCGTATTTCGATGAAAACGACCCGGTTGGAACTTATGACCCGTTGTATGTTGACGCAGTTGTTTCCAATCCTCCTTACTCTCAGGCTTGGAACCCAATCGATAAAGAAACGGACCCTCGGTATGCTCGTTTTGGTCTTGCACCAAAAGGAAAAGCAGATTATGCATTTTTATTACACGACCTTTTCCATCTGAAAAGTGACGGCATTATGACTATCGTACTTCCTCACGGAGTTCTGTTTAGAGGGGGCGAAGAAGGAGAAATCCGCAAAAACCTTATTGAACAAAACCACATTGACGCTATTATCGGATTGCCAGCAAATATCTTTTTCGGTACAGGTATTCCTACAATTATTATGGTGTTAAAACAGAAGCGTTCAAATACGGATGTGCTTATTGTTGACGCTTCAAAGGGGTTTATCAAGGTCGGAAAGAATAATAAACTCCGTGCTTCCGATATAAAGAGAATTGTTGACGTTGTAACTAAGCGAGAAAGTGTTGACAAGTTCTCAAAGGTGGTATGCCGAGATGAAATAAGAAAGAATGAGTACAATCTGAATATTCCGAGATATGTTGACTCGTCGGAAGCTGCCGAGTCTTGGGATATTTATGCGTCTATGTTCGGCGGGCTTCCTCTTCCCGAGATAGATGAACTTGAAGAGTATTGGAGTGCTTTCTCTGAATTAAAAGCAACTCTCTTTGAAAATACATCTGCCGCTTATTGCAGATTGACTGTTCAAGATGTTAAGAAAGCAATAAAAGAACACAAAGATGTTCGTTCATTCGAGGAAAATTATCGTGCGGCTTTCTACGATTTTGATAAGTATTTGAGCGATGAGTTAATTGGTAAAATGACTACCTTAAATATTTCAAAGGAAGAAACTACGCTTTCATCGAATATCTTCGAGCGTTTACAGGGCATTCCGTTAGTTGACAAATACGAAGCATATCAGCTCCTTGATGATGATTGGATCAAAATTGCAGTTGATTTGGAAATAATCCAAACAGAAGGTTTTGAAGCGACAAAACGAATTGACCCTAATATGGTTATCAAGAAAAAGGACGGAAAAGAGCAGGAAGTTCAGGAAGGTTGGGTTGGTCGAATTATTCCGTTCGATTTAATTCAGGACACGCTTCTTGCAGAGGATAAAGCCACATTGAAGACAAAAGAAAACCGCCTGAGCGAAATCACTTCTGAATATGAGGAACTGTTTGACTTACTTACTGAGGAAGAAAAGGAATGCGATTTTGCAGGAGAGGATGGATTTGTAAATGCCGAGATTAAAAAAGCCTTGAAATCCGATAGCTTAGAGCCTGAAACGAAAGAGAAGCTCAGCAAGGTAGCGGCACTCAATGCGGAAGAAAAAGAACTTAAAGCAGCTTTAAAAAAGGAAGCAGGACTTCTTGAAGGCAAGACGAAAAGTACAATCCAAGGGCTGTCTGACGAACAGGTAATTGAGCTGTTAAAAGAAAAGTGGATAAATCCGCTTATCCAAAGTCTTATGAAACTTCCTGATATCATAGTAAATGGCTTGGTAGCAAATATTGAAGCACTCGCAAAGAAATACGAGACCACGTTTGCCGAGGTTGAAACTCAAATTGCCGATACAGAAGCGACGCTTTCTTCTATGATTGATAATCTTGTTGGCAATGAGTTTGATATGCTTGGACTCGATGAATTTAAGAAGTTACTGGGAGGTGTGCAAAATGACTGAAAAAAATGCCAAACCTCAGCTCAGATTTGCAGGATTTGATGACACTTGGGAACAGCGTAAGGTTACAGACTTGGGTGAAATATATATAGGTTTAGTAACAACAATGACTGAACACTATACAGATAAAGGACATTTATTGATTAGAAATTCAGATATAAAAGATGGTTATTTTGAATTTGGAGAAAATCCAATTTACCTTGATGAAAAATTTTCTGAACAAAATAAATCAAGAATGCATCAGTTAGGTGATGTAATAACAGTACATACTGGTGACATAGGGACATCTGCTGTAATAGGTGAAAATGAAGTAAATTCAATAGGTTTTGCAACAATTGTGACTCGACCAAATCAAGATGTATTGGACTCAAATTATTTCGCAACTTACTTGAATACCGATACTCATAAGCAATGGGCTGTTTCAATGGCAACAGGTGATGGAAGATCAAATTATAATCTGAAAGACTATACAAAACTGGTGGTACCGGTACCTAAAATGGAGGAACAAAAGAAAATCGCAGCTTGTGTTGGCACTTTGAATAACCTCATCACTCTTCATCGGCGTATGCTTATTTCACTAGAAATATTCACTTACAAAGATATACAACGAAAGAATTAATGAACTCAAAGGATTAATTAATGAGTATGCAAGTGATAATCCTAAGCTTAGCAAGCTGCTGTCTGAAGTTGTTGCGGAAATTGAAAGTGACAAAGAAAAATTTATCGGACAGGATATAGAAGCATTTTTTAATAGAATGCGATATGAACTTATTGATAAAGAAATTGGTGAATTTTCAAAAAAATGGTGTCTGCCTTTTGAAGATGTTAAATATGAAGTATATAACTTTAAAGACGGGAATCTTGCCAATGAGAACAGCCTAAAGAGCAAGATAGACTATGACAGATACAAGGAGATGGTTGAAAAACCTGTGCCTAAGTTTACACTTAGGAGAGAAATGGTTGAGGATTTTAAAAATAATCTTATGGGAGAGGTTTCCTCTTTATTATAACTATAACTGACAAAACAGCACCCGGGTTCACAAGGTGCTGTTTTCGACGTATATGTATATTAATTCAGGTTAGCTAGTGAACGCATAATTATGTCAATGTCCTTACTTTCAAGTTCGTGAATTATGTGAAGATAGGTTTTTTGCGTGGTTGTCATACTGGCATGACCTAATCTTCTGGCAACACTTGCAATTGATACGCCTGCAAACAGTAGTAGTGATGCGTGTGTATGCCTTAGTCCGTGAATGGAAATTATGGGTATGCCTGCATTTTTACAATGCCTTTCCAATATTCCATTTAGTGTTGAATTATATACAATGCTTCTTTTTATAAAAATCGGTTCATCATTTGGCAGACTTTTAGTTAATTCAGCAAATTGCATTACTGTCTGCCAGTCTAATTGTATTTTTCGTACTGAAGATTGATTTTTTGTGGGTAGGAAACCACCTTTCCCTTTATAATCCCATGTTTTGGATATGGATAAGGTCTGATGGGAAAAATCAAAATCTTTTGGTGTGAGAGCCAGAGCCTCCGAAAATCTCATTCCGGTTTTTGAAACCAACAGGATAAACCAGTCCCAAGATACTTTAGGACCAAGGTGTAAATCTTCAATCAGTTTATGTAACTCAAATTGGTTAAGAAATTTTGGCTTTTTTTCTCTTGGCTTTTTCCCTTTTATAATAGCTTTTCTTGTAGGATCTCTTGATATAAGACCCTCATCAACGGCATCAAGTATTGCACATTTTACATGATGGTGGAAATCGAGTGTGGTCTGATGTTCATGTTTTTCGGCATACTCATTCAGCAGCTTCTGGTACGAAATTCTGTCAAGGTCTCTGATTTTTAACTCAGGGACAAGTTTTACCAGCCATTGATATGCCATCTTGTATTTGCTCATTGTTACAGGCCTTATTGCACCTTCCTTATAAACAGAAATCCACTGCTTATAATATTCGCAAAATAGTATTGTGCTGTTATCTTTTAAAGTATTCATCTGTAAAATCTCCTTTTTTGTTACACGTCGAAAACAGTAAATAAATCATAATATTAAAACGCCGATAATCAACCTGCTTTCCACCCTTGAATTTATGCAACCTCTGTGGTAATATTCCTTTGATAAAAAGGCAGGAGGCGTATTTAATGGATTCAAATAAAGATATTTTAAACACTATCAGTGACAGTAACAGACGTTTTGCAAAGAAGAAAAGAGAGGAAGATCTTCTTGGAGTGCCTGAAAAAGTAGCAGCAGAGCTTGAGAAAGCAATGGAACAGGAAGATAACGGATATTTTGATAAGGCAAAAGATATATGTGTACAGATTCTTGCAACAGAAGAAGGCAGGAATGTTGAAAAAGTTATACTTACATTGGCAAGAATATATCCAAAAGTTCTTGAAACCGATATTTATGACTGTAATAAAAGATACCAGACGGATGTGGAGGATTATTTTAAATTCCTTGACAGCATTACAATGAACGACCTTATGCAGGAATATGTTGTAGAAACATTGGCTAAGTTTTGTGAGTTAATGGAAAATGAATGGTACAGACCTCTTTTCAGGGAATTTGTCGCAACTGTTGAAAAAAAAGGCTATCTCACAAAAGAAGAGTACAGAAAAACCCTTGACTCAGCATACGCATCTGCCGAATCGGTTGTGTATTTTGATGACAATAAAGTAAGCATAATAATGAAGAATGTTCTTAAATCAGGCTATGAAAGAGCCTATGTTTTGGCCGGAGTTGAGGAAACGGACAAAAGGCAGAAGATGGAAATGGACATATATACCAATATATATTATCTTTGCTGTTATTATGACGACAATACGGATGAAGTCGAATACATTAAGTCAGCATATCCTCACAGCTATGAGACTATAGAAAAAGATGTTGAAGAAATTAAGTCTGATAAACAGGCTAAAATATCAAAAACATTGGATAAACTTGCTCCTTTTGCCGCAAAAAATATAGACAGGGAAGCTCTTAAAACGGCTCTTGACAAAGCATATCAGTATGTTTTGAACAGCCACAAGCAGCCGGAATTAATCCATAGCGGAAAACAGCCTTACTATAGAAAAAATACTAAAATAGGACGCAATGACTTATGTCCATGTGGCTCCGGACGTAAATATAAACAGTGTTGCGGAAGAGATGTAAAATGAAATACTTAAGACAGTTTTTAATAATAATATTGATTTCACTTATCGGGGAAGTAATGCATTATTTTATTCCGTTGCCGGTACCGGCAAGTATTTACGGAATGGCAATTCTTTTTGTGGGTCTTATGACAAAAATTATCCCTCTTGATTACGTTAAAGACGCAGGAAAATTAATGATAGAAATCATGCCTGTGATGTTTATACCGGCAGGAGTGGGGCTTATGGCTAGTTTTGGCGTATTAAAGCCCATGATTATTCCGTTTTGCGTGGTTCTTATTGTAACTGTTGTTACGGTTATAATAATAACAGGCCACGTTTCACAGTTTATTATTAGATCAGGAAAGAAGAAAAATAAAGAAAATGAATGAGTTTTTTCAAATATCGGCATTTGCGGGAGTTACACTGAGCCTTGTGGCATATATGATAGGCGTGTTTCTTAAGAAAAAAACCAAGCTTGCCATATTTAATCCACTTATGATTTCCATTGTGGTTACAATAATTGTCCTCATTGTGTCAAAAACCGATTATGAAGTATATAACGAGGGCGCAAAATATTTAAGCTGGCTTCTTACACCGGCAACGGTATGCCTTGCAATCCCTCTTTATGAACAGATTGATTTATTGAAAAAAAATTACAAAGCTGTATTTGCCGGAATTCTTTCAGGTGTTTTGACAAGCCTTGTTACGGTTTTTGTGCTGGCAAAATTAATGAAATTAAACCATACCGAATACATAACGCTTCTGCCTAAATCAATAACAACGGCAATCGGAATGGGCATATCCGAGGAACTTGGCGGATATGTTACCATAACAGTGGCAATAATCGTACTTACAGGAGTTGTGGGTAATATTTTCGGAGAAATTATATGTAAAATATTCCACATTACCGAACCGATATCAAAAGGTCTTGCACTTGGAACCTCATCACATGCGATAGGAACGGCTAAAGCAATGGAAATGGGAGAAGTGGAAGGAGCAATGAGCAGTCTTTCCATTGCTGTGTCAGGAATTCTGACCGTAATATTTGCATCCGTTTTTTCTCATTTTATTTAATATTATGATAAAAGTATATGGTGAAAAGTCTTGATTTTAAATGATATTTATGTATAATGAATACGAACAATTAATTTAGAAAAGGAGTCAGAGACAAGATGGCAACAATTGATTTAACTAAATATGGCATCACAGGTGCTACTGAAATTGTACACAATCCTTCTTACGAATTATTATTTGAAGAAGAGACTAAGGCAGGCCTTGAAGGTTACGATAAGGGACAGGTTAGTGAACTTGGCGCTGTAAACGTAATGACAGGTGTTTATACAGGACGTTCTCCTAAAGATAAGTACATTGTTATGGATGAGAATTCTAAGGACACAGTATGGTGGACTTCAGATGAATACAAGAATGATAATCATCCACTTTCAGAAGAGAACTGGAAGATTTTAAAGGAAATTGCTAAGAAAGAGCTTTCTAACAAGAAACTTTATGTAGTAGACGCATTCTGCGGTGCTAATAAAGATACACGTATGGCAATTCGTTTTATCGTAGAAGTAGCTTGGCAGGCACACTTTGTTACAAATATGTTCATCAAACCAACAGATGAAGAATTAGCAAATTTTGAACCTGACTTTATTGTATACAACGCTTCTAAGGCAAAAGTTGAGAACTATAAAGAACTTGGCTTAAATTCTGAAACAGCAGTTGCATTTAACATTACAAGCCGTGAACAGGTTATCATCAATACATGGTACGGCGGAGAAATGAAGAAGGGTATGTTCTCTATGATGAACTACTACTTACCTCTTAAGGGTATTGCATCAATGCACTGCTCAGCTAACACAGATAAAGAAGGCAAGAATACAGCAATCTTCTTCGGTTTATCAGGAACAGGTAAGACAACACTTTCAACAGACCCTAACCGTCTCTTAATCGGTGATGATGAACACGGATGGGATGATAACGGCGTATTCAACTTTGAAGGTGGATGCTATGCTAAGGTTATCGACCTTGATAAGGATTCAGAACCGGATATCTACAATGCAATCAGGCGTAATGCTCTCCTTGAGAACGTATCACTTGATGCTAACGGAAAGATTGATTTCACAGATAAGAGTGTAACAGAGAATACAAGAGTATCTTACCCAATTAACCATATCGAAAATATCGTTCGTCCAATTTCTTCAGCTCCAGCAGCTAAGAACGTTATTTTCCTTTCAGCAGATGCTTTCGGAGTTCTTCCTCCTGTATCTATTCTTACACCAGAGCAGACACAGTACTACTTCCTTTCAGGATTTACTGCTAAGCTTGCAGGTACAGAACGTGGAATTACAGAACCAACACCTACATTCTCAGCATGTTTCGGACAGGCATTCCTTGAGTTACATCCAACTAAGTATGCTGAAGAACTTGTTAAGAAGATGAAACAGAGCGGTGCTAAGGCATATCTTGTTAATACAGGTTGGAACGGAACAGGTAAGAGAATTTCTATTAAGGATACAAGAGGAATTATCAATGCTATCTTAAGTGGTGCTATCAACAACGTTCCTACTAAGACAATTCCTCATTTCAATTTTGAAGTTCCTACAGAACTTCCGGGAGTTGACACAGGAATTCTTGATCCACGTGACACATACGCAGATGCTTCTGAATGGGAAGTTAAGGCAAAAGATCTTGCAGGAAGATTTGTTAAGAACTTTGCTAAGTATGAAGGAAATGATGCAGGTAAGGCACTCGTTGCAGCAGGTCCGGAAGCTTAATATTTAAGAATATTATACAAATAATTAAAACGACTATGAATTGTTATGATTCATAGTCGTTTTTGACATATAAAATATTTTATTAAAAATCTGCCTGTACCGGAGTTGTACTTTGTGTTATCGGTAAAATAACACAATTCATCTCATTAATCAGCGTATCAAGAATGCGGGGAAGCGCTTCAACGGTAGCTTCATGACCGCTGCCATCGTGCATAAGTACAACACTTACGTCTTTATTTCTGACCCCGTTTATTACGTTATTATATACCTGTTCACTTGTAATTGACCCATTCCCATCACCGGATGATACATTCCAGTCATAATAAATGAGCCCTTTTGATTTTACATAGGGAATATATTCTGTTTTCATCCTTTCATCGGCAAAACTTGTGGATGAGCCTCCCGGAAATCTTGATACATAAGGCTTAAAGCCTGTTAATTCATATACATAATTATATACGCTGTCAATATCTTCTTTAAAAGCATCAAGGGACTGATATATATTCGCTCTTGAGTGGGTATAGGAATGTATTCCAAGTGTATGGTCTTTTGCAAGAATGGCATTATATTGTTCCTTGGCAAAATCCTTACTAGGGGAATATTCAGCAACAACAAAGAAAGTTGCCTTAACACCATATTTATCAAGTGTATCAAGTACGGCAGGAGTAAGAGTACCCGAGCCGTCATCAAAAGTCAGATATACTATCTTTTGTCCATTCTCCTTTGCATTAATGGCAATCTGATTGTACTTGTTATCTCGAAGCATATCAGGATTTTCGGTGGTTTCTTCCTCCGCTGTGGTTGGAGTTTCAGTAGTAGTCTCTTTTTCATTATCTGTTGTTTTTTCTGTATCCGATGTGGTCTCAGCATCAGACGTAGTTGCAGCATCAGCTGTAGTTTTGACTGTAGGACCGGTATCAGCTTTTTTTTCACTGCCTGATTTGTCCGGTTTCTTAAGCACAAGCAAAGTTATCAGCACAAGTGCTGTCATAAGAGAAACTACTAAAAATATTATGGTAATTTTTTCTTTTTTCTTCATATTTCATATTATAAAACGCGGGTATATACATGTCAAACAGCCAAAAGTTACATATACCGGGATTAATGAAAAAATGAAAATATGAAAAAAACTATTTATAAATATATTGACAGAAAAATAACAATGTGGTATAGTTCTATTTGCGTTGTGAGTGACGCAAGTAATAATGCGCGAGTGGCTCAGTGGTGGAGCGTC
>OGPV01000459.1_pt1 | contig 31957 bp, 20 predicted proteins | sample 1553001 | NCBI WGS metagenome assembly OGPV01 (sample SAMEA2580268, study PRJEB22360) | human gut metagenome | biome: human gut; feature: human-associated habitat; material: faeces | place: Denmark | collected 2008/2010
TCGCTATGTTTCTAATTATAAGTGAAATATATTTATTCTTATATCGAACTCACGTTAAATATCTATCCCCCCCAAAAAATAAAGTTCTCCTATCCCCAAATATACCCGAAGATATATTTCAGACAGGAGAACCACCATAATAGACAAAACAATAGTCTGTCCCTTTCTTATATTGTTCTTAAAATCCCTCTCTAAAGTTTTTTGATAGAGAAATCAGCAAAACGGATTTCCTCGTCACGCAACCGATCTTGCCAACTCCGGTTCTCACCCAAATAACGGTAGATACCCCATTTGGGACGAAGTCCGGTACAATCCGTACGCCACATATCCATTTTTTCAGGACCTAGTTTTAAAAGAACTTTTCCATCTTTGATACGTGTGATGATCACTTCATAAGAACCGTTCTCACCGAAACAGGCTTTTTCTTCTACCTCTACCCAGTTGCCTAGAAAATCGGCAAGGTCTGTACTAATAAGGGTAGAAGTGCTTCCACCACGTTTATCATAACGTACCCGCAATTGTTGTCCCCCTTTGCTGTTAGAATAGGCAGTCAGAGTGATGAGCGGAGAACTGACATCTGCCGTACCGGATGCGTTGTCGATACCTTTCAACTGGTGAAGATGAGAAAATTTAGTCGTCGTTTGAAACCCTACCGGCAGACAGAATTTCCAACGAAATACCATAGTCTCTCCCTTTTGTCCGACAAGACTTTTCGGAGATTTGTTATCCGTCTTTATCTCATTGCGCTGACGGTCAGTAATATTTGTAAGCCCACGATCATCATCGATCGTAGCATGAATGAAAAAAGCAAATACATACTTATTCAACTGATTATCATAAACCTACTGAATATGCTGAAAATGAGCGGTCTTATGTTCACGTGAAGAATCAGGCGCTTCATGGTTATATCCCGAACGTTTAATCAAGTCATATGTTTTTATACTATTGCCGTCAGCAATCAATGTACCATCCACCTGCTGTTCAGGTTTCGGTTGTTCTTTCTCGTCTATCACTTCCGATGAACTGTTGGAGCAGGCGATAAAAGCAAAAAGGGCTAAAAATAAGATTCCTTCTCTCATTTGGACTTATTTAACATGGTCAGTCAGGAAATCTACCGATTTGAAGAAAATCTCTTCCATTTTATCAGAAGTCTTTGAACTGACATTATGGTCATAATATTCATATCTCAACAGTTCACAGACTCCCCCTCTTTTCTTTAAAGCCGATGCAAACATCCCGCTCTGCTCACATTCTACCGTAACATCACATGTACCACATACCAACATGGAAGCAGGTACATTCTTTTTTGGAATCAGGTTGACAGGAGATACTTCCCGAAGTACTTTAGGATCCCTGCCACAGAAATATCCAATACGCTGAGGGTCTTTCGTCTTTTGAATGATAGCCGCCTTTTCCAAATCATAAATACCGGAATAACCAACGAAGGCCTTCGTTCCGGGTACAGTCATTGCAACTACCGCAGCCAAATGAGCACCGGCGGAAGTTCCCAGAAAGCCAAAGCATTCAGGGTTGATATTCAGCTCTGCAGCATGTTCCCGTATATATTTCACAGCATCCCAAACATCTTGGATAGAAACTTTCACGGTTGCATCAGATTGCGGAGCCAATGTATAAGATACACGTACACCAGTGATCCCCTTTTGTTTTGCTAAATATTGGGATAAAGACCTAGACGAACCGTTATTGCCCGTGCCCATCCACCACCGTGGAGATAAACTACAAAAGGAGCAGGGTTATCAGTTTCTGCAAAATCAACTGTCAGTATCAGCTCATAATCTTTATACTTTTTGTAAACAATGTCTTTTGTAATTACTCCTTTATAATCCTTGCTTTTCAAGCGCTTTGCCGTATCAATATACTTTTGATTGCCCAATGCTGTTCCTGCTTCATAAAGAAGAATAGCTGCACGAGACTGGTCGAAAGGTTTAATTTGTTTGAATTTCCAACTTTCGGGATTCAGATAGTAGGGATATAGATAATCCACTGCCTGTGAAGCCACTTTTCCATTGGGAGCAGGCGTACTCCATAAATTAATACCAATTTGACTGGTGATTTGATTAGCTTCCATCAAAGCTTCCAAAGCGAAAGTTGAATAATGTAAAGAAAGGGTACGTTTCAACTCTTGGGGCAATGAGCCATCGTCAGCAATCTGTGTACCCATCTTGGGAAGAATACTTTGTTCAGCCACCTCACGAATACGGTCGGTACGGTCTAAGTAGGCTAATACCATCAGATGATTAGTTCACTCTTGCTTATCATTACTCCTGATATATTAAAATATTATCAAAAATATAAAGTCTGCGCTGTTCCACAAAAAACAGTTCATGCAGAACATAGAGAGATGTTGCAGAAGATAAAAGATAAAGACAAGGATGGAATGAAAGAGCTGGTACTCCGCCACTTGTCCAACCTGATTGATTTTGCCAAATTATCGACCAAAGGAGAGATTCCGGAGTTCGAATACGGGCATATCTAAAAAGCAAAAGAAAGCAATAAAAAAATAATAGAGGAGGACAAATGTCCTCCTCTATTATTTTTTAAGTTAACAGCTAGTCTCTCAATTAAGCTGCCGGATCGGGAGCTTCTCCGTGATTACCGTCCGAATTTCCGCCATCGCCAGAATCAGAGCCACCATTCCCTCCATTTGTTGCCACAACGTCCAATGGTACATATTTTGAGATACTCATCTTATTCAACATCGTTTTTAACTGACTTCCCGGGGTAAAAACTATTTTTCTCACTATGATATTACTACTATCGACATCCTTGGCTTCTATACCACTTTTAGCGTTAAAAGTAGGACGAAGTGTACCGAACTCACCTAGCTTCACCGTTTTTCCCTCATCCATATATCCTTCCAATGAATCAAGCAGCCCGTCTAAGACTAATTTGACCTGACCACGATGAGTACCACAAATCAATGATACATTTTTACACAATTTCGAGAAATCAATTACTCCATCGCTCACCGGAGCAGCGACATACTTCTTAGTTTTGGTTTCATCGAAATTAAAGACTCTTTCTTTTACTGCATACTGTAATCCCATAATTTTAAGTTTTTAAATTGTTTGATAAAAATGTTGTTTTGTGATCACGATGCAAAGATACAGCAAGGGAAAACCACCGAAGTGCTTTAATGGTCCTTAACTACCCGTTAATCTAAAAACACTCCTTTGAACACCTGCCTAAAAAAATATTCGCTTTTGCCTAAAAAAAGATATCCATCCTCCTAAACGCAGATATCTTTTTAGGCAAGTATCGTCTTATTTGATAAGATAGGTAGCCACTATCGGAACATTACATTTCCGTATACGCAACTCTGGTAAGGGATTGACTGAAAAACAAACGAGCGAAATATTCAGTCGCTTTAAGATTTTCGAGAGCAGTAACCTGAAGCACGCCGGAAGTACCGGAGTGGGTCTGAACCTAACCAAAAGCCTGACTGAATTATTAGGTGGAGAAATCACTATAGAAAGTACTTTGGGAGAATATGTAGAATTCAATGTATCCCTGCCGCCTATGTACGTGAATTCCGAAAAAGAAAGTCAGGCTACAGAAGAAGAGACAGAGGTCAGTGAAATGCTTTTCATTCCTAAGCAGAAAGAAATTACCATACTGATTGTAGAAGACGAAAAGAATATCCGGGAACTGTTGAAAGATATTCTGCTTCCCTACTATCAGGTTCGCGAAGCTGCCGATGGAGAAGAGGCGCTGAAAGAAGTAGAACAAAAGCAACCGGACATCATTATCAGTGATGTGTTAATGCCCAAACTAGATGGCATTACACTGACAGATATATTGAAGTCTGATGAACGGACAGCTCATATTCCGGTTATTCATATTTCTGCCAAAAACTCTATTGAAGACCAGATCAATGCCTATAATCACGGAACAGATTTGTATATCCCTAAACCTTTCCATCCAAGACATGTGTTGAGTGCGGTAGAGAATATGATTAATAAATACTCTCTGATGAAAGAGTATTTCAAATCCGGCCGTTCCTCTCTTATTGTAAGGGATGGGATCACCATGCACAAAGAGGATGGATTATTACTGAACAAGATTATCAAGTTCATTGAAGATAATATCGACGATGAATCCATGAATCCGGAATATTATCAGATTCTTACGAGGTAGCTCAAATGAGATATGCGACTAATGGGACAATATCTGCTGTAATGTGATGTTCGAGAGGTCCGGTCAAGGCAAAAGTCGGAGTAGATTCTTCACCAGCATCGTCACTTTCCCAAGGAAACATGGCACCCCGGTAACCATGAGTGATAGCACGTTTGCAAGCAGCTGCAAGACGGTTGGTACGGTAGTTCACCATAGATTCGGCAATGCCTTGATTGAGCAATAATATAGGAGGATACATCCAAAGTTCCGTATCCCAAAAGATATGCCCGTTGTCCCCCTGTGAAGACAGCCCCATGGGAGAAATGCTCAATCCGGTACCCTCTCTTCCGAAAGAATAGAGGTTGAACAGGGCGAAACGCACTGCACGTTGAGCATCATCATCACCCTCAATACGAATATCACCTTGCCAAAGTTCATTCCATAGTTGGCAATGGAAAGTCATCAGACGGTCGGCACCCTCGTGGATAGCGTAAGTGATTTGACGTTCAGACTCATTGTAAGGATCTACGAAGTCACGCTTGGAACAGATGACACCTGCCAATGCAAAAGAATAGGTTTCTCCTTTTTTCAGAGATACGGTAAAAGATTATTGAATGGGAAAAGGCTCTTTCCAAGGGAGAAGACCAATGCCGCCATTAGCCATAGGAGCTCCTACGTAATCAGCATGAATATCTGAAGTATGGAGTTGCCACAAGTCTTTCTCGGAAGTAACGGCACGCATGGCCGTAAAAGAGCTTATCAATACCAGAATCAGTAAATTTAGTTTTCTCATGTTTTTCTATGTTGATTTACCACATTAAATACGGGATAAAGATAAGAATAACTATTTGAAAATAATCATAATCTGCTCATCAATACCCTTATCGGGTATGCGCACACTACATACACAGGTTTCTTTATCCCAACTCCACGCCACAGATTCCGTATCATTCTCTAAATTATCTTCCAAGCGTTCCGTCTTAGCTTTCTTTATTTTCTTTCCTTTGACAGTAACCTCTTTCGGAACTTTCGCAGAATAAATACGAAACAACAGATTTCTCGGACCGGGGACAGTGTAACCTTTCCCTTCACGGACAGAGACAATCAATTCATATCCATTCGCCAAAGTATTACAAACAATCGGTGTTTTGACAAATTCATCACGCTGATATCCTAAGTTTTCTCCTTCATCTTCATAGAGAGTAAAGGCAGCCTGTGCACCCTCCTGTGCAGGGAAAACTTCAAAAGTTAGTGGATATACCGGTTTCTCATGGGTGTAGTTCATCACCGGCATCGTAGGGATGATGGAACCTTGTTTCACAAACACAGGAACGAAGGACAAGGGAGCGTCAACCGTAGTCCATTGCTCTCCGGTGTAAACCGTCTTCTTGTTATTATAGTCAATCCATGTACCTTCGGGCAAATAGACATTTTTGGTACGAGCGCCTTTCTTCACCACAGGGGCTACCAGTAATTCACGACCGAACATGAATTGGGCATCCGTAGAAAATGTTTCCATATCCATTGGGTATTCGAGAAACAGAGGCCGCATGATAGGCAATCCTGTATCATACGCTTCGCGGGCGTAAGTGTAGATATACGGTAACAAACGATATTTCAGTTCGATAGCCGCTTTCGCGTTCTTTTCCGCTTCCGGTCCGAAAAGCCACGGTTCCACCGGATTATCTCCCTCATGGTGGATACGACTCAAAGGATTGAATGCACCGAATTGAATCCAACGGGTATAGAGTTCCGCCATAGCCGGATAATCTTCAATGTCTCCACAGTAACCGGTAATGTCACAGGAAGAAAACGGTATCAGTCCTAAACCGGCGGAAAGCATTACAGGAATCTGATTGGCTAACTGTCCCCAGCCTTGCAACACATCATCTCCGTTCCCGCTATCACCTGTCCAACCGAACGTATAACGTTGCAATCCGGCATAAGCAGCACGGGTCATTTGGAACACACGACGGTCCGGATTCCTCTTTTCAAATTGTTCTTTCACCACTTTATCCCAAGTCAATCCATAGACATTATGGATTTCATCGTGCATACCCAGATAGTGTTTCATGACGAGACGTTCCGTTTGCTCTTCGTTACTCCAGGCAGGTTCGCCCATGTCCGTCCAGAAGCCGGAGATACCGTCGTCAATCGGTTTCTGCTGATAGGTTCCCCACCAATCGGCTACGGCAGGCAAGGTGAAATCCACCACTCCACAGTTACCACCCCAAGGCCAGGGCATATCGTAGCTTTTACCGTTCGTACTGTCCTTTACAAAATAACCCAAACGATCAGCTTCTTCCCATTGCTTTTTATTAGCTTGTGCAATTACCGGATCTTGAGATACTACTACCTTAAAACCCATCCCTTTCAAATCCGAAAGCATCTTCTTTGGACTCTCATAGTTTCCTTTGCGCCATTCGAAATCCTGCAAGTATTCTGTCCAGCCGATATCCTGATAGATAATATCACAAGGGATTCCCCGTTTCCGGTAGCCCTCGGCTATTTCGCGACTTAGCTTTTCGCTTGTCAGCAGACCGCGGCATTGAGCAAAACCCAGCGCCCATTTCGGTGGCATGATAGGTTTGCCCGTCAGTCCGACGTATTGGCCGATAATTTCCTTATAGTCCTTGCCGAAAATAAAATAGTAGATCATTTCACCGTTCGGAGCTTCAAAGCTGTAATAGTCGCGACTTTCCGTACCGAACTTGAATTCCGTTTTGTACGTATTATCAAGAAAAATACCATACCGATAACTGCTCATAAAGAAAGGAATACTCTTGTAGAGCGGATCTTCCACTATACTGTAACAGGGTTTGTCACTATTCCACATCTTATAAGATTCGCCACGACGGTCCATCTTTCCTGTCTTTTCTCCCAGTCCGAAAAAATGCTCGTCACGACGGAGCACTTTATATTCCGTCTTCTTTGTTCCTTCACTCACATGCCCCTTGTCGGCATAATCACTAAACAGGAGTTTCTGATACTTATCAAATATCTGAAGACTCAACGGAGATTTATTTACCCGAATACGCAATTTCGGAGTAAAGATCTCATAACAGGCCGCCTGTTCGTCCACATGGACGGTCCCTACATCTTCCAACTCTTCATTAATCACTGCAAAAGAGGCATTCTTCCGTTGCAGCTGTCCATCGGGCGAAAACCAAACTTTGACTACCGAAGGACTACAGAGCTGTAGCTGCAACGCAGCACTGTCCGTCAGGTGAAAAGTCACCTGACGCCCTTGTTGTGTAAAAGAAGTGCATACCTTTGCGTTATCTGTGGCACAAAGCACAGAGATAGGTAACAAACAAGCTATCATCCATCCTATTATTCTATTCATATTCGCACTATCCTCTTATTTATTCCATATCTATCAGCCTCATTCATACTCTACTACCAACATTGTCCAATATTTCAATGACGGAAGTGCTACCTTTATCTCATTTCCTTCCTGAACGAAATCAAGCTCTTGAGAGACTCCGAAACGTGCATCCGGAGAGGCTGCCCAAACTGTTCTTACCGTCCCCTTTACGCTTACCTTTGTTTGGACCGATTCAATCAAAGAGGGTTCAACCTGCGTCCCATTAGAGTCACACCAATCCAAATGTACAGCATTGGTATAATTAAGGAAATGAATCACGTCCCTACGATCAAAGCGTTTCCCGATAGTGGCAATCTGATTACGGACAGGGGGCCATTGATTGACGGTCATCTTCCCATCTGTAGAAGAAGCTGTAACTCCATAAAACTCTCCACCATCACGTAAGAGATTCTCATACCCGGTGATAAAATCATAATAAGTCACCATTGCTTTCTTCAATTCCCCTTTCATTGCCAAGCTGCTGTTAGGGAAATACTCGGTAGTCAACATATGTTCTCCTAATTCCAGATGCGCACCACCCCATGCATGGATAGCGGCATTTGCCATTAATACACCAGGGGTATTGAAATAGCCACGCCCTTCACCGCCAAGCTTATAATTCATATAAGCAGCCAATACAGTTTTCTTTCCGTTCGACCATCGATCATTGTTTGTGATAATATTTGAAAGGACGCTAAAGCCGTTATCGGTCGGTTTTTCCCACACTTCAGTATAAAGGAAATCTACCGGAGAGTTCGCAATCAAGTTTTCTTGACCATATTGTCCCACAGCATTCATCACCAACGACTTTTTCGGTTGAGCTTCTTTCATCGCCTTTATAAACACCGGGAAAGTAGCTGCGAGATCAACAGAGTTTCCATTATAATCATATAATTCTCCCCGACCACCTAACTGGTCAATCTGATAGCCGTCAAAATCAAAAACTTCATATACGTCGTTATTCTGCTGAGCCATATAGTCTCTCCATTCCTGCAATGCCGGATTCGTCAGATAGATGTTACTTTTGAAAGGAGAACCTAGCGGATGATAATCCTTGTTTCCGTGCTTCTTGTCCTTAAACAGGTACCATGCTTCTTTCACGCCATCATCGGCCGCATCGCTCAAAGCTCCATAAGCAAGATTGTAGAAAAGAGATTTCATACCCCGTTTATGACCAGCGTCAATGTACCCCTGCACAGTAGAACGATAACAATCGCGATTGATAATATCTTTCCACACATCCATCGGAGCAGAAGGCGAACCTGCTAATGGCTTATGGTGTTTGTAATGCCAGTCCTGATACTGCACATAGTTGATATGATGGCGGTTCAGGTTATCCATTACCTTGTTAATCTCCTTTTCGCTCATTTTGCCATATTCGGAGAGAAATCCGTTGCGCGGAAAGCGTGCTGGATCGGAAGATACATCAATGGCAATGCTGCTCAGAACAACCTCTTCGCCATTCTCTACTGTATATAAGTCGACCATATAACCTTTAAAGTCATCTGTCGGCGGATTCCAACTCCATGACTTTCCGGTGAGGGGAGTTTCGGAAAGCACCTTGTTGAGGTGCTTATAGCGAATGGTCACCTGCCCTTCGGGAAGATTGTTCAAAGAAAGTTGTACCGGTTCTCCCGGCTGATAGGCGGCTTTATCGGTAGACAGCAGTACGGTGATATAGCCGTCTCCGTAAGTAATAGGATTGTTCGAAGGCTCGTCGTCGATACAACCGGCCAATGAAAAAGCCAGGATACAAGCCATTATATATTTCGTCAGTTTCATAATTCAATCTGTATTAATCGTTATTTCTTTTGAAAATGAATCTCCTTTTTATAGGTATTGATAGTAACCTTAAAGGTTCCGGCATTATTCATATACCATTTATTGTCGCCCTTATCAGAAGAGAGATAACATGAGCCTGTAAACTCATCATACACTCCTTTATTATCTTCTTCCGCAACAAAGAATAAACCATCGTAATCACCGAATTGGAGAGGAAACTTTATCTGTCCGGTTCCCAATTCTCCTTCATATACAAATTCATTCTTGTTAGAGTTGCTTTGCGTAAGTTCTTTCACATTCTTCCAGGCAAAATCTCCGGATACTGCTTCTCCCATTGCCCAAACCTTCTCGTAAACTACAATTTGTTCCACTGTCAAGTCCTGGCTACCGACATTGAATGTCACAACATATTTACTTTTATACGTCTGCTTCTCTTCTGTCACCACTTCAGTCCCTTCTTTGTCTTTTGAAATTCGGAAAGTACCGTCCTGCAATTCTCCATTATAAGTGAAAAGCTCTGGGTTCGAATCATCTTTTGTCATGGCTATCGGCGTCTCTCCTGCCGCAGTTCCAATCATCCAAAATTCACTGTTATCCGGTTCTTCACCATCCAAATTGGTGATTTCAATATCCAATGTATTCAGATTTACTTTCACCCGATAGCTGGCACCACGCTTGATATTGAATTTATTATCCGGCCCGTCATTCTCATCCTGACGATAAATCAGTTTATTCTCATCACTTCCGTCCCTGCCAAACGAAGGATAGAAATCGCTCTGCTGAGTCACAAATTTAAGTTCACCCGTTCTAAGCTCACCTTCCCAAACAAATCCGTTAGGTTCATCAGCTATCGGAGTCATCTTCGTTGCATCGTCCAATGACCAACCGCCCGTAGTAGCCGAACCAATCATCCAAAGATTAGGATAAACCATCTCTCCGCCCAAATCCGTAATCTCAATATCCAATGTGCTTAGATTCAGTTTTATCCGATAGTTACCCGGAGTGCTTATCATAAACTTCTCATCCGGTTCGTCATCACTTTCCCTATATACAAGTTTATTCTCATCTTCACCATCCTTATTAAAAGAAGGAACAAAAGAAGTTTTCTGTAAGACGAATTTCAGTTCTCCTGAAAGAAGCACGCCTTCCCAAACAAATCCGTTCGGTTCATCCTCAATTGATTCCATCGGAGTAGCATTATCCAGACTCCATCCTCCTACAGTTGCTCCACCAATCATCCACAGATTCAGATAACGTTCTATATAAGGTGTCAGTTTGAATGTAACGACAGGAGAAACCTGAGTAAACTCTTCATGCCCCAATACAGCAGCAGTCACACGAGCTTCAAACTCCAATGTTTCATCCAAAGAACTATTCCACACTTCTGCCAACAAGTCATTCATCTCTTTATGGTTAAATGCCAGAATACGGGAATCCGTTGCACCCATATCCTTTTTCAGTCCTCCTGCGAAATTGTTACCTTTCAAATCCATTTCAAGAACATAGCTGATACGGGAATCTGTTCCATAGTTACTACCAGCAGTCCAAGCAAAATGAAAAGCTTCCCTATCACTCATCAACTGGTCCAGTTCCACTACTTCGGACGATACAGACAGTACCAAAGACTCACTTCCTTTATCTGTCTCCATCTCATCAGAAGTACACGAATTAAATACAAAGCCCGCCAATAAAGCCGTCAGAGCAATATATATCTTTGTTTTCATAATCTTTCTTTTTTACTATTAATATCCCGGATTCTGTTTCAAATTGCCATTCGCCTCAATCTCTTTCAACGGTATAGGCATTAACAAATGTTTTTCCGCCGCATTGGTTTTTCCGATAGAGTGAAGGAATTTCAGAGCATAGTTGTCTTTCAGGCGAACCAAATCAAACCAACGGTCTCCTTCAAACGCCAACTCTATACGACGTTCCTGAATAATTTTCTCCCGCATCTGATCCTGTGTCAATCCTTCGATATCCGCCCGGTTAGTCAGTCCTGCCCGTTTTCTAACCTCGTACAAAGGGGCTTCCGCATCAGTTGTCAAAGCTTGTTCATTCAACGCTTCCGCTTTCATCAGTAGCACATCCGCATAACGGAGTACCACAAAGTTGGCCGGACTGGTATTGTAATCCATAGAGATGGATTTCGGGACCAGAAACTTACGCAAATTGTATCCCGTTGTAGAATAAGAAGACTGATATTGCTTTCCGTCAAAGTCAGGACATCCCAAATAAAGAATAGTCTTATCTTTACGATTATCCCCTTCTTCGTACTGGCTGACAAACTCGGCAGTCGGCTGGGTTCCACCCTAGGCCCCCCCCAAAGTATATCCGCCACCATATCCGAATTACGAGGGCCGGTAAACGCACTCAACCAAGAAGATTGGTTTTCATTACTCCAGAAATCATAATTGGTCTTACCATAATACTGTACCTCAAACAGTGATTCAGGTCCGTTTTTCTTATTCGGATTAAAGTTATCACTATAGTCATCATTCAAACGATAACCCAATTTCTGTATTTCCTCACAAAGACGTACAATCTCCGCATACTCCTTTCTTTGGGTCAGATATACTTTGGCTAGCAACCCCATCGCTGCGCCTTTGGAAGCACGTCCCAAATCGGAAGCGGAATAAGAAGATTTATCCGGAAGCAAGTTGATCGCTTCTTTCAGATCATCTTCTATCAACTTATAGATTTCTTCTTTCGAAGCACGGAAAGGTTTCAAATCATCTTCCGAAGTCTGCGGTTCCGTCAGTAAAGGTACTCCTCCAAAAAGACGAACCAGAATAAAATAATAATGGGCACGCAAGAATTTAGCTTCTCCCAAACAACGGTTTTTCAAACTTTGATCAATATTCATACCCGGAACGTTCTTGATAACGAAGTTGCAACGGAGAATACCCGGAGACGGACCGCGCCATACATCAAGCACACCGGCATTATCGGTGGTGGTTATGAAGTTAGCCATATCGGTAGTCTCTATGCCATCCGTACCTCCACCTGCACCGACAATACTGTTACCGGCTACGATATCCAGTGTCCACATACGCATATTATATAATTTGGGCCATTGAAGCGGTTGATAAGCACCATTTACGGCAGCTATCGCATCTTCCGCTGCCTGAAAACTCTTGGAAGTATCGATAGAGTCCCACGGTTCTTTATCAAGGAAACCATTACAGCTGCTCAATGTCAAGCCCAACAGGAAGCAAGGAAGTATATATCTGAACTTTTTCATATTTGTCAATCAATTAAAGGTTCTATATAAAAGTAGTTAGAAAGAAACAGATGCGCCGAACGTGATGTTACGGGCTACGGGATACACGTTATTGTCATTTCCCGATCCGGAAATTTCCGGATCAAGCCCCGTATAACGGGTTAATGTCAGTAGATTCTGCCCCGAAACGAAGAAGCGCACAGAAGACATCGCCGCCTTCTTGCTCCATGCGGCCGGTAAGGTGTAGCCCAATGTCACATTCTTCAGACGCAAGTATTTACCGTCTTCTATAAAACGATTTGAAACACGCCCGTTCTTATTCGGGTCACCGAATACAGCACGTGGCATACTGTTGCTTGTTCCTTCGCCACGCCAACGATCGAGAACGGTCGTCATCTGGTTCTGTGCTACGGACATGGCTTCCAAAGAGGCCCGGTTTGCGTTGTATATCTTGTTTCCCGCCGCCCCTTGCAGGAAGATTTCCAGATCGAAACCTTTCCAGGCAAATGAATTGTTCATTGAAAAAATCCATGTCGGAGTGGGACTGCCGAGATAAGTACGGTCTTTATCATTGATGATTCCGTCGTTATTCAAGTCCTTAAACTTAATATCACCGGCAGAAGTACGGTTGTAAGGGTCATTGCCTTGCGTCTGAATGGCGTAGCGGTCTACTTCCTCCTGTGTCTGGAAAATACCGTTCGTCACATAACCGTAGAAAGAACTGACCGGATGACCGACTGCATGAATATTATTATCGAAATACATCGGGACATCCCCATTCAAGCGGATAATTTCATTCTTGTTGTAAGAAGCATTGAGAGACGTATTCCATGAAAATTCACCCACCAGATTACGGGAACTGACAGAAACCTCAAATCCCTTATTCCGCATCTTACCCGCATTGATCTTAGGAACATTGATATCCGAATACCCGGTAGAGATAGGCACTACCATATCTACCAGCATATCGTTCGTATTCTTGATATAAGCATCCAGACTAAGATTGATCCGACCGTCAATCATTGTCAGGTCGGCACCGACATTATATTGCTCCACCTCTTCCCAGCGAACATTCGGGTTTGGCATTACCGACGGGGCAATGGCATTCACTTGCGTACCATTGAAGTTATACTGAATAGTCTGGATGGTGGAAGCATACGCATAATTACCCACACTCGCCTGATTACCGGTCAATCCATATCCCGCACGGAGTTTCACATCACTCAACCAGAAACTCTTTTTAAAGAAAGGTTCCTCAGAAAGCCTCCAGGCAAGAGATACGGACGGGAAATTAGACCACCGGTTCTTTTTGCTGAAACGGGAAGAACCGTCACGCCGGATCGTAGCTGTCAACAGGTATTTATTATCGTATGTATAATTGATACGCCCTAAATAAGAGAGCAATGCCCAGTCACTTCCATTTCCGTTCACAGTCGGTTCGAGCGTACCATTATCCAATTGCTGCGCAGTAGGACTGATGAATCCCATAATGGAACCGCCCAAATACTCATACGTGTTACTCTGTGCAGAAGAACCTACCATCACAGTCAGTTGATGTTTCTCTGCAAACGTCTTATTAAAAGTCAGAGTATTGTCCCACAATAAAGTAAGGCTTTTGTTATACTTCCGGGAAGCATACGATTCCGGTTGGGAAATCGGCTGCCAGTCATACTTGGGCGACCAGCCTTTATCATCCCAAAAGAGTGCCTGTACTCCAACAATAGTTTTGAAAGTCAGCCATTCCCACGGTTTTACTTCGGCGTAGATATTACCCAATATATTGAAACCTTTAGTAGCAGTAGAGTTGGTCATCATCTTGCCGATAGGATTAGCAATATCTCCTACATACATCGGAAGCCCTACAGGACCTGCCCAAGAACCATCATCATTCTTGATAGCCTGTGTAGGCAGTGCCAACATGGTATTTTTAATACTATACTCGCCCTTCTTTTTAATATCATGATTCAGCGAAAGTTTGTTTCCCATCTTTAACCAATTATTCATCTGCGTATCCATATTGAATTGCACCGTATAGCGCTCATATTGAGTGGTACGTACGATACCTTCCTGGTTGAAATAAGCCGCAGATACATAATAAGTCGTTTTATCATTCCCACCGGAATAGTTCAGTGAATAGTTCTGGATAGCGGCAGTCTGAAACAATTCATCTGTCCAGTTTGTTCCTCTGCCCAATGAAGTAGGATCTTCAAACAGAGGGTTCTGCGGTTGACCGTTAGCTGTCATCATTTCATTATGGAGGGAAGCAAATTGAGTAGCATCCAGCAAATCAAGTGTACGGATAGCCTTTTCGATACCGTAAGAAGCCTTAAAGTTAAAGTGAGCGGCGTCCGATTTTCCTTTCTTCGTGGTAATAATAATGACCCCGTAAGCTCCTCGCGAACCGTAAATAGCAGTAGCGGAAGCGTCTTTCAACACGTCTACCGTCTCCACATCATCCATATTAATCATATTCAAAGGAACATCCGTCGGCACCCCGTCGATGACAAGCAACGGATCACTATTGTTGATGGAACCGATACCACGTATCTTCATTGACACATTATCGCCCGGCGCACCACTGGAAATTACCTGAAGCCCGGTTGCACGTCCTTGTAAAGCTGCTCCCAAACTAGGAGAGGGTTGTTTCATCAGATCTTTGGAAGAAACGGAAGAGATAGCCCCAGTCAAGTCACTCTTCTTCATCGTACCATAACCGATGACAACGACTTCATCGAGCACCTCGGTATCTTCTTTCAAAGTAATAGTCAGGGACGTTTTGCCATTCACCGGAACTGTCTGAGTGGCATATCCGATAAAAGAAACGGTTAGCATACTTTTAGGGGACACTTTCAGGGAGAAGTTACCGTCTATATCGGTAATCGTACCGTTCGTCGTACTTTCTTCTACTACACTGGCACCGATCACCGGCTCACCCGCAGCATCCACTACATGTCCTTTTATGGAAATCTGTTGTGCGAATGCACTAAGAGATAGGAACAAGCCCCACATTATTAATAAGAGGCGGCGTTCAAAGCCTTTCGACTTCATACTCTGTTTCATGTACATTAATTTAAAGTTAATATTAGGGTTACTTTTGTTTTCGTTCTCTGTGTCATTGCTGAAATGACCGTGAAACAAAAGTATCCACATTTCATACTGCTTCTTAAAGCAGATAGCAAAAATATAGTGATTTGCATAGTAAACAACTATATAAATCACTAATAATTAGATTATTAAAAAATAGTATACTAACTAAAAAAGTAGTGGTTTTCTTACTCTTCCACCTTCCCTATTTTCATTACTTTAGCCTCAAATTCATCTCTTTCTCCCAAAGCTTTGTTACGGACACGGGTCCGGTAATTATAAATGGTAGTCACGGAATAACGGAGGAATTGCGCTATCTTGGTACTGTCCGTAATCCCCAGCCGGATAAGGGCAAAGATACGGAGTTCGGTGTTCAACAGTTCTCCCGGTTTGGGTTGCATGGGTTCGGTAAGCAGCGCATTAAATTCTTCCACAAAATTGGGGAAGAGTTGCAAGAAAGTCATGTCGAAGTTCGCATAAAACTCTTTCAGTTCTTCGTCAAGGAATTGGGAAGATTTAATGGCTTTATATAGTTCTTCCACTCTTCCGGCAGCAGCAATTTTATTCAGGGAACGACGGTATAAATCCATCTTGTCGAGATAAGTGGAGCATTGGTCCATATATCGGCCGATATATTCCTCCTTGATATAGTTGGCTTCCGAAAGCGTATGGTTCATCTCTTTCAGTTGCGAATTGGAGTCGTGAAGTTCTTCGTTCAGTTCTTGCAACAACGTATTGGTATCGACCACTTCGCGACGTGCGGCAGCAACCTTTTTCATCTGCTTGTAAACGAAGAAAATGGCAACCAACAAAAATACGGAAAGCAAACTGATACAAATCAATGATACTTTCATCTCCTGTTGCTGCCGTTTGGTTTTCAATTGGTAAGCCTGGTCAATGATAGGAAAGACTTGCGAGATTTCTAACGTACGAAGGCGGGCATTACAAAGAGTGGCATCCTCTAAGGAGCATTTCAGGTAATTGTAAGCACGGTCAATATCCCCTTCATCGTAGACAAGGGAAGCGAGTTTGCGCAAAGATACATATTCCTTTACTGCCGATTTCAGGTCGGCAATGGCCGAAAGGGCCAGGTAATGTTTTTGCCCCTGCTTGTCGCCTTTCAACCGGTAACCCTCGGAGAGAGTATAAGTAAGCATTGCTTTTGAATGGTCATCCAAAGAAGGCTTGTTGTAATATTCCATCAGCATACGGATGGCTTCATCGTATTGAGCATGTACGATGCACTTATCCGCCATCACCAATACGTGTCCCAAAGAGTCGGAAGCGTTGACCTGCAGAAGAGAGTCACGATACAGATCCGTCATTCGATAATACTCTTTCTTGGCTTTCTCCGTAACGGCATAATCTCCCATCAATCCGTAAATAGTGCGATACAAGTGATAATAGTAACCATAGAGATAATCGGGCAGCGTTTTCTTATCAATCTGCCCCAATAGTTCCAACGCTTCTTTATACATCCCGGTAGTTCCCATCACTTCCGCCATATTCATGGCAGCATCATCCAGATAATCCAGTTTATCCATGCGATGCGCCAGTTCCTCTTTCCGTTGAGCATAGACAAAAGACGAATCCAGATTATAAGCCCGGTATTCATCGAAAAGACGTCCGCAAAAACCATATCGTTGTTCATCGGAAGTAGCCTCCGCCAACAATCTCTTCAGGTCAGCGATACGCGTTTCCTTTTCCACTCCATAAGTCCGACGGTTTTTGATGAGACCGTCAATCTCACGGAGTAACGCATCCGTACTCTTGTTATCTTTTGCACAAAGCAGGCCGGGGAAGGCGATTGCCAGAAGAATCAAAATTACTTTTTTCATAGTGCCGTATGTATTATAGTTGCAAAGATAAAAGTCTTTCAGAAACTTCCGGCTTTCAGGAGAAAATTATTGCAAGCGGGAAGAACAATCTTTATTAAAAAGAGAGAACAAAACAGATTTATTATAAACATTATTCGGCTAATGACATAAAAAAGTACGAAGGTTTATTCATCACTCTGGTGCATCAACACTCCAACTTTCTTTCCCTTTCTTTGTTCTTTCTGCGGGAATATGCTACTTTTAATCTCATGAATATGAGAACTAAAGAAAGGAACAAATTATGGAAGAAGCCATATAGAAATTTATGACAAGCACCCATTAAACAACCGTTGTACAACTGTTATACTTCCATTATCCCATAACCATTTGTACATTAACGTGCCGATATTGTTAACTTCCTACGGCCGTGGTGACTCTAAAGGATTTTCTCCCCCCAGCCGTGACGAGTTCCTACCACGGCCGTGGGAAGATCTTGTCACGGCCGTGACGCACTAAAGATACCGGTACTTTAGTGGAATTATACCGGCATCCTAACGTAACTATACCAGTATCCCAACATAAGTATACCAGCTACTCTCCCCATAAAGTCCCACTTGATTAATCTTAAAACAAGGCATTTGACAAGAAATCAAGGCTGACAATAAAAATGCATATCTTTTACTTTCAACCTATTATCAGCATCTATTGTCATGCAGTATAAAATTGGTATTCAACCACTTAAATATCATCCTGACAGATTGACAATAAAAAGAGCACAAATCGTTAAGTATTAGTTAAACAAAATAAGACGATTGTTCATTTCTACATCTTTGTAGACCAATTCAGTTTTATTCTTTTAATCCTTATACCATTTCGAGTTCCTTGTTGCATACCCCTAAGAGAAAAACTGTACAAATTGATTTAAATCAAAATCATCCGGTCTGAACTCACCTTGAAAGATTTTGTTTTACCTTTGCAGCCGAAATAAAAAAGCGGCAAAAAATAAAGGTAAAAAAGTAACAGGTATTAGGTAGGGTTTCGTATGAAGAAGAGTCTTATTGCATTGGCGTTCGGCACACTGGGATTGGGTATTGCCGAATTTGTAATGATGGGAATATTGCCCGATGTGGCAAAAGATCTAGGTATCAGTATCCCGACTGCGGGACATTTCATTTCGGCATACGCTTTGGGCGTATGTGTTGGCGCACCTGTATTGACATTGGCCCGTAAATACCCGTTGAAACACATTCTGTTAGTACTGGTTACCTTGATTATGATAGGTAATATCTGCGCGGCAATGGCCCCCAATTATTGGGTATTGCTAATTGCCCGTTTCATCTCCGGGCTTCCTCATGGTGCCTATTTCGGAGTAGGTTCTATCGTTGCGGAAAGACTGGCCGATAAAGGTAAAGGTTCGGAAGCCGTTTCGATCATGATTGCCGGAATGACCATTGCCAATCTTTTCGGTGTACCCTTGGGAACTTCTCTAAGTACCATGCTCTCCTGGCGTGTCACTTTCCTGTTGGTAGGAATCTGGGGAATCGTTATCCTATATTATATCTGGCGCTGGGTTCCCCACGTAGAAGGACTGGAAGATACAGGTTTCAAAGGACAATTCCGTTTCCTTAAAACTCCGGCTCCGTGGCTGATTCTTGGCGCTACGGCACTAGGTAATGGCGGTGTATTCTGCTGGTATAGCTACATCAATCCGATGCTTACCAATGTGTCCGGCTTCTCCGCTGAAAGCATTACGCCCTTAATGATCCTTGCCGGCTTCGGTATGGTGATGGGAAACCTGATTAGCGGACGTCTCTCCGACCGTTACACCCCCGGAAAAGTAGGGACTACCGCACAAGCACTTATCTGTATTATGTTATTGCTCATCTTCTTCCTTTCTCCCTATAAATGGGCAGCAGCCCTGTTGATGTGCCTTTGTACGGCAGGATTGTTCGCAGTATCCAGTCCGGAGCAGATATTAATTATCCGCGTATCAAAAGGAGGAGAAATGCTGGGAGCAGCCTGCGTACAGGTTGCCTTCAATCTGGGAAATGCCATTGGCGCATACGCAGGCGGACTCGCAGTCAACGAAGGATACCGCTACCCTGCCCTGACAGGCGTACCGTTTGCACTGATCGGATTTACTTTGTTCTTGATTTTTTATAAGAAATACCAGGCAAAATACTAAAAAACACTATCAACCTGATACACCCTTTCCCCTTATATTCAAGAAGAAAATAGACTTCATATTACAATTATCGCATATATAATGTTTATATTTGCCCGGAATAGACATTGCATCCTTTTTCCGCTATGAAAACAAAAAACATTTTATATGCCATCATCGGGCTGCTCCTGTCGACCTTTTGGACAGAGAGTACCGCCCAAAAAACTTATTACTATTTCCGTACGCTGGACATCAAGGACGGGCTTTCGCATAACACTGTGAATACCATCCTGCAAGACCGGCAAGGCTTTATGTGGTTTGGCACAAAAGACGGCTTGAACCTATATGACGGCCTTGTATTCCGCACCTTCCAGAAAGAAAACTCTTCATTAGGCAACAACTTCATCACCGCCCTGCACGAAGATGCCGAAGGAAATATCTGGGTAGGGACTGATGCGGGCGTCTACATCTACAATCCCCGGTTAGAAAAATTCACCTCGTTCGATATTCCTATTGAAGATACAGGCAGGACTATCAACCGCACCATAACATGGATAGACTCCGACCCTCAGAAAAACGTATGGATTGCGTCCGATTCCCAAGGACTCTTCCATTACGACAAAAAGCGGAATAGCCTGAAAGAGCATTCGGCGAAAATAGGCAATGGAGCACTCAATATCACCCGCTTCTGGTTCGAGGACAACGAACTATGGGTAAGCCGCTATGAAGACAACCTGTATCATTCGGGAGACGCTGCCCACTTTACCACTTTCCGGGATGCCGAAGGAGAAGAGCCATTCAAAGGAACTGTCATCAATACTTGTGTCAAAGGGTTGCACAACTGTATTTACATAGGTTCATCCAACGGACTGGCGGAAATCAACCTGACCACCCGCAAAGTACGCCGCCTGTTAAACGACTACGTACGCAACATCTGCCTGCGTTCGGACACGGAGCTATGGGTAGGTACGGAACAAGGCATCTACATCTACAACCTGGAAACCGACAAATATATCCATCTCACCACCTCAGAGTCCGACGACCGCTACGCATTATCCGACAACGCCATCTATACCATCTTCAAAGACCGTGAAGGCGGGATGTGGATAGGCTCATACTTCGGGGGCGTCAACTATTATCCTCACCAATATACTTACTTCGAGAAGTATTATCCTCGGGACGACATGCGATACCTGGGACACCGCATACGTGAATTCTGCGGAAGCAATGACGGTACGATATGGTTCGGCACAGAAGACAAGGGACTTTTCCATTTCAATCCCGCCGACGGTACGGTCACGCCTTTCCGCCACCCTGCCCTATACCACAACATCCACGGATTATGCATCGACGGCGACTACCTGTGGGTAGGTACTTTTTCCGGCGGGCTGAACCGCATCCATCTCCGCACCCGGGAAGTGAGGCACTACGAAAAGGGCGAGGCGTCCAATACCCTCAACGCCGACAACATATTCTCAATCTATAAAAGCAGCACCGGCGAACTATGGATAGGTACGACTTCGGGGCTGTTGCGTTACAACCGAAAGACAGACGACTTCACACGCATCCCCGAAATGAACAAAATCTTTGTGTACAATATACTGGAAGACTGCCACGGCAAATTGTGGCTGGCTACCTATTCCGACGGCGTGTTCTGCTACGACCTGCCACAAGACAAATGGAAACAATATACCCGAAACCCCGATAACCCGAACTCTTTACCCTATAACAAGGTAATAAGCATCTTCGAGGACAGCCGCAAGCAGCTTTGGTTCATGACACAAGGAGCGGGATTCTGCCGCTTCCGCCCCGAAACGGACGATTTCATCCGCTACGATATGTCGCAAGGCTTCCCCGGAAACACCGTATATAAAATGTTGGAAGACAACAACGGACTGTTGTGGCTCACTACCAACAAAGGGCTGGTATCCTTCCATGCCGAAACAGGCACTAAGCATCTGTACACTACTGCCAACGGTCTATTGAGCAACCAGTTCAATTACCAGTCGGGATACAAAGACAAGACAGGAACTATCTACCTGGGTAGCGTCAACGGGTTTATCTCTTTCAATCCTGCCACATTCACTGTGAACAAACAGATTTCACCGTTGGTACTGACCGACTTCCACCAATTCAACAAACGCCTGCCAATAGGCGAAGCATCTTCTCCCCTGTCGGAAAGCATCACCCTCTCGGAATCCATCGAACTGAACGCTGACCAAAACACTTTTTCCTTACGGGCAGCAGTGCTGAACTACCAGGCTCCTTTATCGAACACCATACTCTACAAACTCGAAGGCTTTGATAAAGAATGGTACTCCACCAACGGGCTCAATACCCGCATCAGTTACTCCAACCTGCCTTCCGGTCATTACACGCTGCGAGTGCGCGGAGCCAACAGCGACGGTGTCTGGAACCCACAGGAACGATTATTGAAAATACGCGTCCATCCACCCTTCTACCTGTCATGGATGGCATACGTCATCTACTTCATTCTGTTGGCAACCGTTGTCACATATATAATCTGTTATTTCCGCAAACGCAACCTGCGCAAGCACCGGCAAGCCATGGAAATATTGGAATACGAGAAAGAGCGCGAACTCTACACGTCCAAGATTAACTTCTTCACCAACGTAGCCCATGAGATACGCACACCGCTGACACTTATCAAAAGCCCATTGGAACACGTCTTGGTTTCCGACCATGTGAACGATGCCATCAAAGAGGATTTGGAAATTATGGATTTGAACACCAACCGGCTGCTTGACCTCGTAAACCAACTGCTCGATTTCCGAAAGACCGAAACCAAGGGTTTCCACCTCAACTTTATGGCATACAACCTTTCCGAAATCCTGCAGAAAACCTATAAACGCTTCATTCCGCTGGCACGAGAGAAAGGATTCGAATTCACCATAAACGTCCCCGACAACCTGTATGCAGCCATCGACAAGGAAGGATTTACAAAGATAGTCAGCAACCTCTTCACTAACGCCATCAAATACGGCAAAAGTCGTATCCACGTCGAAATGAAGCAGAACGAGGAGAACGAAACCTTACAACTTTCCGTCACGAACGACGGTGAGATTGTCCCGCTTACCATGCGCGAGGAAATATTCAAGCCCTTTATACAATATAAGGGAAACAGTTCCTACCAAGTGCCGGGAACCGGCATCGGACTGGCTTTGGCACGCTCGCTTGCCGAACTGCACGGTGGAAAGCTCACCATGGACGATGCAGCGGACTGTAACCACTTTATCCTGACGCTTCCCTTGCACCAGGCACAAACCGTCCATCTGCTGCCCACCGAACCGGAAAAAGCTGAAAGAGAAGAGGTGATCGTTTCCAGCGAACCGGGTAATCCTGCCACTTCCACACAATTCCGCTATACCCTATTAGTAGTGGAAGACAATGCGGAAATGAACAAATTTCTCGTCAGGCAACTGTCCGAATCCTATAAAGTGCTGACCGCCGCCAATGGCGTGGAAGCTTTGAAAATATTGCAGGAATCTATCATCAATCTGATTATATCCGATGTGATGATGCCCGAAATGGACGGCTTGGAACTCTGCGATACCGTAAAGACAGAACTGGACTACAGCCATATTCCCATCATCCTGCTTACCGCCAAGACCACTTTGCAATCCAGGATAGACGGACTGAAAGCCGGTGCAGACGCCTACATAGAGAAACCTTTCTCGATGGAGTACCTGAAAGTGAGCATCTCCAGCCTGCTCAAAAACCGGGAGCAACTGCAGGCTACGTTCATGCACTCTCCTTTCACCCCCACCAACAACATGGTCATCAGCAAAGCCGATGAAGAATTTCTGAAGAAACTGAACAACCTTATCCAGACCAATATGCAGAATCCCGAATTCAGCCTGATAGACATGGCAGACCAGTTGTGTATGAGCCGCTCCAGCCTGAACCGCAAAATCAAGGGGCTTCTCGACCTGACGCCCAACGACTATCTCCGCATCGAGCGTCTGAAGAAAGCTGCCCAACTATTGAAAGAAGGAAGTTGCAAAATTAATGAAGTGTGTTACATGGTAGGCTTCAATACTCCGTCCTATTTTGCGAAATGTTTCCAGAAACAATTCGGGGTACTGCCCAAAGAATTCATCACGACATAACCCGCCCTGCAACAAAAGAACCACAAAATAGAACAATTCTTCCATCTTGCCCCCGGGAACGGGGTTTTTGAGCGTTTTGTTCCATACTTTGCTCGTATTGTTGTTGCCTGCAATGCCTATTTGACATAGATTTGCAGTGCTAGAACAAATTTGTCAAAGCCAATAATGTTAAATTATAACTTTAAATCTTATGAAAGGTAGAGCAAAATCTTTTATTAGTTCACTCTTCTGTTTCGGTCTAGGCATTATCCCCGTCATGGCTGATGCCGGTGCAAACCATACCGGCAACACTCTTCAGGTGACGCAGCAGGCGAAACGTTCACTTTCGGGAACAGTTACGGACGCCGCCACCGGAGAGCCCCTTATCGGAGTAAGCATCCTGGTGAAAGGAACCCAGGGCGGAACTATCACCGATACCAACGGTAACTTCTCATTGCCTGTAAACAATGGCGATATACTCGAAGTCTCCTATATAGGCTATAAGAAAGAAAGTATCGTCGTCAAAGGGCAGCAGACGCTGAACATCGCTATGCAGACCGACAGCGAAATATTGGAAGAAGTAGTCGTCGTGGGCTACGGTTCGCAGAAAAAGGTGAACCTCACCGGTTCCGTTGCCACGGTAGACTTCAACGACAAGACTTTATCACGCCCTGTAACTACCGTTTCATCGGCTTTATCGGGTATGGCGGCAGGTTTGAACGTGATGCAGACCACCAGCAAACCGAACTCCGAGAGCTCCAGTGTCCTGATACGCGGTAACGGAACTTTGAACGATTCCAGTCCTCTGATATTGGTAGACGGGATGGAAATGCCTCTCAACGAAATCAACCCGAACGACATCGCCACTATTTCCGTCCTCAAAGATGCCGCCTCTTGTGCTATCTACGGTAACCGTGGTGCGAACGGTGTTATTCTGGTAACGACCAAACGCGGAAGCGACGGCAAAATCAACGTCACCTACTCCGGCAAGTTCTCTTACAACACCCCTGCCAACCTCATCCACATGGTTGCCAATTACGCTAACTATATGGAACTGATGAACGAGGCATCCATCAACTCGGGACAAACACAGATTTTCAACGGAAGTACTATCAAAAAATGGCGGGAAGCAGACAAAAATCCCAACGGGCTGTCCGAATCCGGTTATCCCAACTACGTAGCTTACCCCAACACCGACTGGTATGACGAAGTGTACAACCCGAAACTGATGCAGGAACACTCCATTACCGTCTCCGGTGCCGAAAAGCGCACAACGTACAGCCTCAGTGCCACTTTTCTAAACAATCCGGGACTGGTGGAGAACGCCGGCATGAAGAAATATTATGTGCGCAGCGACATCGAATCTCGCATCACCGACTTCCTCACTGTAGGTATGCGTGCATGGGGTTACCATACCGACCAGGAACGTAACGACGTAGACAACTTGAACGGCTTGCAGATGCAAAAAAGCATACCGGGTATTTATCCCCGCTATGACGGCAAATACGGTGTACCCGAAGCAACGGAAGAAGACCCATCCGCCAGCAACCCCGTATACTTCATCAACAACGCGGAAGGCTACTACAAACAGACGAAGTTCTTCGTCAACCCGTATGTAAAGGTCAATTTCCTGAAACACTTCACCGCAAGTTACAATTTCTACTACGACCACTTCAGAAACGAGCATAAATGGAACAGTTCCGACTATCGCGAACAGTTCAGTTTCCAAGCGGGAGAGGTAAAAAACGCTCCGCCCACTTCCGACGCCCTGCAAGAATATCACGTAGCGTTATGGTACGACGGCGACCAAAGCTGGAAAAGCTCCACCGTACTCAACTACTCGCAAATGTTCGGCAAGAAACACGATGTAAGCGCCATGATAGGTTATGAAGAGTACCGCAAATGGCGTTCCACCACCGACATTGATAAGAAAGGCATGGTAGACACCAGCCTTACGGATTTCGACGCCCTGACCGACCCGAGATATATCAAAGGTTCCACCACGGAATTCGCTTCACGTTCCGTATTCGGACGCGCCACCTACGCTTATGACTCACGCTACCTGTTGGAAGCTAATATGCGTTACGACGGTTCTTCACGCTTCGCCCCCGAAAGCCGTTGGGGATTATTCCCCTCGTTCTCTGCCGGCTGGCGTCTCTCCGAGGAACGTTTCGTCAAGAAACTCGGCTGGTTCGACAACTTGAAATTACGTGCCTCATGGGGACAGCTAGGCAACAACTCCATCGGCAACTACGAATGGCAGGCGGTTTATGCCGCCACACAATATGTCTTCGGCAATAAGAAAGTATCCGGACTGGGCATGTCTTCTTTCTCCAACTACGACTTGGAATGGGAAACGACCTCAATCACCGACTTCGGACTCGATTTCAGCGTACTGAACAGTCGTCTGACCGGTACAATCGACTACTATAACAAAGTGACAGACGGTATTCTCTACAATCCTACGCTTTCACCTACGTTGAGCTACTTCGGCTCTCCCCGCCAGAATATCGCCGAAGTCACCAACCGGGGATTCGAGGTTACCTTAGGCTGGCAAGACCACATCAAGGACTTCACTTACGGTGTGTCCGCCAACTTCTCGTTCAACAAAAACGAAGTCAGCAAATATAAAGGAAAATTGGTACGTGAATGGAAACAGGACGCTAACGGCAAATGGACGTACCACACCAACTTGGGTGAAGTCTCCACCGGTGGCAATGAACGTATCGTGGAAGGGCATATGATAAACGAATACTACGTGCTGAATCTCTACAAAGGTACGGGAAATTCCTTCAACACAGACGGTACGGTCAACCCTGTCGGCGGCCCCACCGATGGCATGATACGCACCGAAGAAGACATGAAATGGCTGAAAGCCATGATGACCGCCGGCTACCAATTCTACCCCAAACAAGGAGTAGGCAAAGATAAAATCTGGTATGGCGACATCATCTACGATGACCTCGACGGTGACGGCGTGTATGGTGACGATGACGACCGTGCTTTCCAGGGATACTCCAGAACACCGAAATATTACTTCGGTCTCCAGATGAACGCAGCATGGAAAGGATTCGACCTCTCCATGAACTGGAGCGGTGCCGCCGGATTTAAAATCAACTGGTACGAGAAAGCACAGAACAGTTCGATTGTCACCTACGGATACGGCATCGGCAGGGAAGTGGCTTACGACCACTACTTCTACGACCCGGAGAATCCGGATGACCCCCGCACCAACCTCACGTCGAAAACGCCCCGTCTAACTACCGACCAGGCCGGACAAGTGAGCACGGCAAGCGCCTGGCATCTGCACAACGGCAATTACCTGAAACTGAAGAACCTGACCATCGGCTACACCTTCCCAAAGACGTGGGTAAAGAAAGCTTATATGCAGAATGTCCGCCTCTATGCTTCCGGTGAAAACCTGTTCACCATCACCAAGTTCAAGGGTATGGACCCTGAGATGATGTGCGGCGTGGGATATGCCCCGATGCGCCAATACGCTTTCGGTATTAATGTTACATTCTAAAAGAAGACTCAGATGAAAAAGATGATAATAAAAAATATGATGGCGGCAGCCTCGGTTGCACTCGTTATGGGCGGTTCGCTGACTGCATGTGTAGACTTGGACCTCTCCCCGAACAACGCCCCGTCCGAAGGGAATGTATGGAACAGCGCCAGCATGGCGGAACAGACCATCGCCGGTGTATACAACCGCCTCTACGAAGATTACACCGCTGACCCCAACAAAGGATGGTTCGATATGTGGTCGAGCATCATGGACATCGACGCCAACTGGACGGCAGGCTACCACTTCCTGCATGCCAACAATACACCTACCAGCGACTTCGGCAGCGAACGCTGGTGGAAAAACTACTACTCCGGCATCTTGCGCGCCAACGATGTAATAACCAACCTGCCCACCGTAGCAGGTATCAGCGAAGCCAAAAAGTCACGTTACGTATCCGAATGTAAGTTTCTGCGCTCCTGGTGGTATTACCGCCTTAATATCCTCTACGGCGGGGTGCCCTACTACACCGAACCGGTAAAGAGTATCGACGGCGCCAAGAAAGCACGTTCCACACAAGATGAAATCTGGGATTACCTGATTCAAGACCTGACTTCCTGTATTGACGACCCCAACCTGCCGAACAAATACGGAGCCGACAGCGAAGACTACGGACACGTCACCAAAGGAGCAGCCTATGCTCTGAGAGGTAAAGTCTATATGTGGAAGAAGGAGTGGAAAAAAGCTGCCGACGATTTCGAGGAAGTAAGCAAATGCGGCTACAAGCTATATACAAACGGATCCGATGCCTACAAACAACTGTTCAAGGCTGCCAACGAGCGTTGCGACGAAATGATATTCTCCTTGCAGTGCATCAACGAAGAAGGATTCGGCGGCATCAAGAACCGTGGTTATGGCAACCGTTGCCTTCCCCCCGACAATGAAGGAAAAGGTCTGGGATGGAACAATTACGTCATCAACCCGCAGTTCGTAGACTCTTACGAGAACAAGGACGGAAGCCCGTTCAACTGGGACGACATTATCCCCGGTTACAGCGCCATGAGCACGAACGCCCGCCAAGTCTACTTCCTGCGCAACGAAATCAATGCTACCGAGCGTACCAATGCCGAAGCGTCGGGAGCCGACATGACCCAATACAAGAATTCCGGCAATGAAGAGCGGATTAAAGCCGCTTATGCCAACCGCGACCCTCGCCTCGGATTCTCCGTCATCACTCCTTATTCTACCTTTATAGGTGGCATCGAAGGAGAGGCACTGCCCTACGTCATGCGTTTTCCCTACCGTTCGAGAGGAAGAGGTACGCAGGACATCGAAACGGACACAAACTCCAAGATGTACTACCTGAACCGCAAATTCGTGGGTGAAGGCACAGAAACAATGACCTACTATTCCGAGATAGACCTCCCCTTCATCCGCTACGCGGACGTATTGCTGAATTGGGCGGAAGCCTTGAACGAGCTCAACGACATCGGCGGAGCCGTCAGCAAAGTGAACGATGTGCGCAACCGTGCCGGAGTAGCTCCCCTGAACTCCAACTCCTACACCACCGTCAACGGTAAGGAAGATATGCACCGCCGCATCATGAACGAGCGCCATTGGGAACTGGTGGGCGAAGATGTTATCTATTTCGACGAAATACGCTGGGGCACCTGGAAGGACTTGAAGTTCTACACTGACAAAGAAGGACGTATGAACGGCATGCGCCAGGTTTGGGGAAGCCCGACTTACTCCTACACCTGGGGCGGCAACAACTACTGGACATTGCCCATTCCTGCCCGCGAAATACAGATGAATCCCAATATGGAACAGAACGAAGGCTGGAAATAACAAGAGAAAGAAACTGAAACGTTTTAATCGAAATTATGAGTAAAACAATCATTTACCCTTTAAAAAGAATTATCATGAAAAAGTTATTCATACTACCTCTGTTACTCGCCAGTTTTATCGTAACTGCCTGTGTAGAGGATGATTCTATCGTGAAGCCCGGCGAAAGTTTGGTCGAACCGCTGAACATCACACTCTCTCTGTCACAATCGGGAGAGAGACAAGTAGACCTGAACAAGACCCGCCCCTCTTTTTCTTTCAAGATAGAAAAGAGCCATCCTTTCGTAGAAACAACCGCCTCGCTCTCAGTGATAAGTGCGGAAGAACTGGGTAACGGTTACCTGCCACTGGCGGGCAAACTATACCCTATCAGCAGCACCGAACTGGAGTTTGCCGAAGATGAGCAGTCACAATCAGTCAACATTCTCTTCACCAACCTTGAGCAACTGGAACCCGCTACGAATTATGCGCTGGGGTTGAAACTCACTTCTTCGAGCACAAGAATAGAAGTACCCGCCGGACAAGAACGCCTCATCCTGATACTGAATGTCGGTGAAGGGGGTACGCTCCGGAATCCATACCGTCTACGCACGCTGGACGACTTGAAAGGCATGGGCAGTTTGCTGAAACCCAATGTCACCGTCTGTTTCAAGATGGAAGAAGACATCGACATGCAAGCCGAAGAGTGGACTCCGCTTAACAGGGACGGAAGATTCCACATCAACTTCGACGGAAACAATCATACGATAAGTAACCTGAAATGTACACAAGGCAAATTCCCGAGCTTCTTCGGACAGTTAGTCGGCAGTTGCAGGAACGTGACTTTCAAGAATGTGGAAATCAGCGGTTACCAGACACCCACCGGGGCTATTGCCGGATTTATCCCTAACGGGGCTGCGGATACCGAAATCAGCAATACACATGTGATTAACGGCACACTCAACCAAGTGGAAAACGGAAGAGACCATTGGAGCACAGGCTCGGTAGGCGGTATCGTAGGAGATATGCGCGCCGGCAGAATCAGCGAATGTTCGGCAAAGGTCGACATCACGGGCGAATGGTGTACAGGCGGACTGGCAGGCCAGTTAGTGGAAGCTACTATAGAGAAGAGCTTCTATGAAGGAACTGTTTACTCCCGGTATAGCGCAGGCGGTATAGCAGGCAGTGTTCACGGTGCACTTATCTCCGACTGTTACAGCCACGGAAGTGTTTCTACACTGTCATCATTCGATGGAGAATTTACTGGTCCCGCAGGAGGTATTGCAGCACGTATGTATGTCGGCAGCAATGTGCGCAACTGTTACTCCACCGCCACTGTGAAAGGTCATGCAAGTGCAGGCGGCATTGCCGGACAATGCCAACTCGGAGAAGGAAGCGCGGACAACAGCAACTACATCGTCAATTGCGTCGCCTGGAATGACTATATTTCTTCTACCACCGACATCGCATCGGGACGTATCTGCGGATGGATGCCCCGAGGCAACGGGACGAACGGCAACAAAGGCGAGTCCTGCTATGCCAAAGAGGTAGACGTGATAGTAAACGGCCATCCGTTGGCAGGTGACGATATCCGCCCTTCGGCAAGCTTTGACACTACCCATGCCAACTCACTCAGATACCACGGCCTGATAGCCACCGACCTGATAGACGTGACCCAAAACACATTGGGATGGAGCATGGAGATATGGGACTTCTCCGGAGAGAAACCACAGTTCAACTGGCAATCGACAGCCAACTAACCTTATGAAATTTAAAAGTAATCATTCAATAGGAGGAAATAGAATATGAGACTATTACATTTTTTAATCGGAGCAATGGTATTGATTACCACCGGATGCGCACAAGACTCTGAAGGCATTTACAACGGAGCGTCACAATACCGAGACGAAATCTTCCTGGCAGACCCTACCATCCTCAGAGAGGGGGACATGTACTACCTGACAGGAACAGGCAACCAGCAACAGCAGGGTTTTGTCCTGCTGGAATCTGCCGACCTGAAAAGCTGGCACACCGTAGAGAACAACGAATTTGTCCTGAAGAAAGGTGACCAGACCTACGGAACCGAAGGTTTCTGGGCTCCCCAATGGTTCAAGGCGCAAGACCGTTGCTACTTCATCTACACCGCCAACGAACAGACCGTAATGGCATCTGCCGACTCTTGGAAAGGCCCTTTCCGCCAAACAGAAGTAAAGCCGATAGACAGAAGCCAGAAGAATATCGACCCCTTCCTGTTCCGCGACGATGACGGCAAGTATTACTTGTATCACGTGCGCTTCGGTAACGGAAACTTTATATGGGTGGCAGAGTTCGACCTCGCCAAAGGTGAAATTATCCCCGGCACCCTGAAGAAGTGCATGGAGAGCACCGAAGAGTGGGAAGCAACCGCCGCCTACATCTCCGCCCCCGTCATGGAAGGCCCCACCGTCATTAAACTGGACGGCGTGTACTATCTCTTTTACTCTGCCAACGACTACCGGAGCATTGACTATGCCGTAGGCTATGCCACTTCCACCTCTCCCATGGGGCCGTGGACGAAAAACGAAAACAGTCCCATCATCCACCGCAGCATCGTAGGCGAAAACGGTTCGGGACACGGCGACATCTTCACCGACAATGCAGGAAACTATTACTATGTGTACCACGTGCATGCGTCGAAAACAAACGTCGCCCCGCGCAAGACGCGCATCATCCCGCTACACATGGAAAAGAATGAAAGCGGCATCTACGACATCACGGTCAACGGAGATGAAGTAATAGAACCTTATCAAGAATAACCATTTATTAAAAAGCAACGTATGAACTTAAGAAATATACTAAGCGGAATAGCATTGCTGGCAGGCATACTGAGTGCGCATGCCATCGAATATACCCCTGCCAACGTATCGGCTTTTCTCCCCTTTAAAGGCCCCCGCCAACAAAGGTTGCGG